>Ga0308162_1000081_pt1 | contig 127976 bp, 133 predicted proteins | sample PhySR2_FD_201370 | JGI IMG/M metagenome (GOLD analysis project Ga0308162, IMG submission 201370) | Phyllosphere microbial communities from UC Gill Tract Community Farm, Albany, California, United States - DLSLS.R2 | ecosystem: Host-associated > Plants > Phyllosphere > Unclassified | place... | reverse complement strand
GCTACGCCATGCACATGCTTTATGCGGGCATTCCGCTGAAGGCTCTGCAGAGCCTGATGGGGCACAAGAGCATGAAATCTACTGAGGTCTACACGAAGGTTTTTGCGCTGGATGTTGCTGCGAGACATAGAGTGCAGTTTCATATGCCTAGCACGGATGCGGTGGCCATGCTTAAAAAAATATGATGCTATCAACTGCAGGTAAGCGCCGGTTTCTTGGTGATAGATGTATCGGCTTGAGGCTTATGTATAGTTTGTGCATACCATAACAACTTAAATGCATGTGTATATGCTTATGTATATACACATTCGAATCTTCCGAACTTAGAGTGCTAAGCCAGTTCAGCTCTACTTAAATTGTCACGCATACTTTGCGGCGAATGCTTAAAGCTGAGGTTATTTAGATGGTAAACCTCTAAAAGCATCTTCCCAGTAGGGGTCTCTATCAGAATCATTAACAACCTTACTCATCCATGTCTCAGAACGGTTCCACCTTTCAGCAACCTCTTTCATGGTCCAGTTTTTTTCCTTCAAAATAGTTTTTATACCTGAGGTAGTGAGTTTAGCCTCCACCCAGTTTCTTAAAAGATTTTCATCGATCGAGAAGTCCAGTCCAGGGTATTTTTGCTCAAGATAACCCCGAGAAACACTAAACCAGTCTGGTTCAGAATTGCCTTCAAACTGGACTATCGTATAGCGATGATCATCATTAATGCTGATTTCGGGATGGTAATACTCAATCCATACGGAATTTTTATTCACGTAATCAATAACCCAAGCGTCGAACTCCCTGCCCATACGTTCTTCCGACTTAAACAGGTCAAAGAAGCTTTTATGATTTGAGACTTTCAAGGCTCCATTCTGTATAAGTGCATCTATAGCTGATATCCGTACATCCTCTACTGCGTTCGTTATTGAGGTATTATAGTAATTCAGTAGCTGAGCGCAGGTGAAAAAAATCTTCCCCTGAGATATCTGGATGCGTAGATAACAAGCTCCGTTATCGTTCCAGAAAGCTCTAAAGCGCAATGGAAGATAGATCTTGTCAAACCCTTCCGCCAGCGTAAATCTGATTCGCATGCCACCCTCCCCTTCTACATTAAGTTTCTTTTTAATTTAACTATAGTTAAATAATTGTCAATTTAAAAGTCGCTCTTCAGATTGTTTTAAGCAACATATGAGAGAAGCCTAACCTCATCTGGCAGGATTTTCTGTATGGAAATAGGCCGTCGGATCAAATGCCTTATGTATATACAAAAGCATATCGGCAAAGTTTAATTTGCATATACTTGTGTATATACATTGACAGTGATTTGCAAATATGTATTATGCCTATACTTTTGTATATACATGGCGGTGGGAAATGAAGAAGCCCTACATTATTTCTTTTGCGAACAGTAAAGGCGGAGTTGCCAAAACGACAAGCTGTATTGCGGTTGGATGCGCGCTGGCTTCAGCTGGTTATAAGACGCTACTGGTTGACTTGGACCACCAAGGAAACCTGAGTGACGACGTGGGGCGTGGTGACGAGGATTATACAATCACCGATCTTTTTGAAGACCCGAAATTCGATACTAATAAACTCGTCTATACCGCCCTCGACGGGGAAACCGTCATTCCTAACCTGGATGTAATCCCCGCCGATATAACCCTCGCAGTTGAGGCTCGCAGCGCGGAACGTTTCCGTCACCGGCTCAATATTCTGGATGAAGGTCTGGCAAGGCTCAAAACCGTTTACGACTTTATCCTGATTGACCTGCGGCCAGCCATCGATCTCAGCATCGAAAACGCGCTGCTAATAACAGATAAAATTGTTGTGCCGGTTGACATGGATCGCAGGGCGGTAAAAGGCATTGATGACCTGTTTCAGGTTGTTCGTGAAGTAAGGCGCAATGACGACTTTGTATATACACTTGTAAAGACAAAAGTTAATGAGTCTCACTCTAAAATGAAAAAAGCCATTGATGGCTACATAAGTGAAGCGGGCTATAAAGTTGCGAATACTGAGATACGCCAGAGTGAGCTTTTCAAACAGGCTACTGAGGTTCACCGTCCGGTGATGATGTTCGCCAGAAATGAACGCCCCTACCGGGATTACAAAGCCTTCACGCAGGAATTGCTGCAGCAGATTGAGGGGGCCGCAGGTGGCAAGAAGTGATCGGGTAGCTAAAGGGGTTACGCGCGTTACTGAACGCAGAAATATCACAACCGGGAAGCAGATGAACCTTCGCCTTACTGGTCTGGATGACGATGCGCTATCTATTCTTGTTGAAAGAATACAGGAAAGGCTGCCTAACAAAAACATCACGCGGTCACGTGTAGTCCGGGCTGCCTGCTATATAGAAGATGATAAATTGATCGATAAGCTGGCTCAGCTTCTCGTTGAAAACACCTGATTTATATATACATAATAAAACCTAAATGCATATACCTATGTATAGTGTTTTGTATATACATAGTTAAAGCTTAATGCCTATACATTTGTGTAGGCATTACGATGTTGATGAGTTAAGAAAAAGCTAAAGGATTCGGATTTTTGTATATACATTTGTATGCACATTTTCAGTTTTACTGTCAGAATTGCTGAGTGAAAACACAAAAGCAGAAGAAGTACTTCACGTTATCCGGGCAGTGAGTCCTAAACACGCGACAGTTCAGTCTGGTGAAGCTGAAAAGAATATTGAACCTGTCGAAGCTGCCAGAAATGACATGGTGGATGAAAAACGCAGCAATGCGAAAGGGATGTTTGGTGGCGGTTAACTTAATGAGGTTGCCATGAAGAGGGTGATGGTACTGATCGCGGGATACCTGGGATTTATCAAGCTAACCGGTAAAGACAGAAAAAAAGCAGCTGAATGGGGTTTTCTATTCAGTGTGTCTTTTATCGTCCCGCTTTTTTTTATGTCCGATGCGAGTGAGCTTTTCAAGGTGGGCATGCAGCTGATGTGGGGGGCCTGTGTTTCACGATCAGCCATACTGGCCAACGATAGCCGGAAGAGGAAAAAGACACTGCAGTGAATAAGAGGAAGCGATGAAAGAAATGCAGGAACTGCTGACGCAGATGCGCAGCCCGGGGATGAGGATCACAACGTTTGCTCAGTCAGCTGATATGTTTAAGGGGCCCGTACGCAGACGCCGCCCGGCCTTTGATGAATGACTTCATCAGCTTCCGCGCAAGGACAGGGTTCCACGCGAACGATACTTCCGTGGAAAGCGTCCGGGCAAACCCCTGATCATTGTGGATGAGTTCTGGCAGCAGTTTTCATAAGAAAGCAGGGCAACAGATATGCGTTTGTCCGTTGTGCCCTGCAGGTTCAGGTTACATCACGCGCGCCACCGGGATGTCACTCCAGCGCGTGGTCCACGCCGGTGAGAGCATGTCCCGCTTCATTTTCCATTCAGTATTCACGCCCTGACCGGCAAACCACACACTGCCCAGCCCGGACTGATTGATCCCGTCAAGAACCTTCATCAGCTTCACACTGTTTGCACGTGGCTTATTCTCATCAAACAGATTCAGCTGACTTATGCCGTTAGGCGTAAATTCGTCGAGCATTATCCCGGCCTTCATATAACGTCGCCCTTCAAGCCAGATGCGATCAAGAGACCGCATGGCAACTTCGATTACGTCACGTGTGTCATGGGTAGGAATTGTGAGACTCTCACCGGCGCTGTTGCCATAAAATATCTCACCCTGCGCATGCGGCGAGGTGCGGATAAAGACGCTGATGCGTCGGCAGAACTGCCGTTCCTTTCTGAGCTTCTCCGCCGCCCGGGTTGCGTACTGACACAGCGCCTCCTGCATCAGCACCTTTGCCGTAATTCTCTCGCCAAAGGACCGGCTGCAGACAATCTGCTGTTTCGCAGGCACAAACTCTTCAAGCGGAATACAGGACTCTCCATTAAGCTCCCGAACAGTACGCTCCAGCACGACGCTGAAGTTTTTACGGATAAGGGCAGGGTGGGTGCGTGACAGCTGCAGGGCGTTTTCAATACCCATCAGATTAAGTCGCTTACCGATGCGTCGGCCAACGCCCCAGATTTCCTCCACGGGCTGGTTCGCCAGCAGGGTTGCGGTGCGCTTGGGATTACCCGGCGTCAGCGCCAGTACACCGCGGAACTGCGGCCACTCTTTGCTGGCCCACTGAGCTGATTTGGCCAGAGTTTTTGTCGGCCCCATCCCAACGCCGACAGTAAGGCCCGTCGTAGCCAGCACGTGCACGCGCAGGCGACGGCCAAAATGTTCAAAGTCTTCGCAGAAATCAATGCCGGTCAGGTCCAGGAACATCTCATCAATGGAATACTGCTCAACGCGGGGAGTTATCTCTTCCAGCGCGGTCATGACACGCTGAGACATGCTGTGGTAAAGCGCGTAGTTCGAACTGAATACATGAACGCGCTCGCTAAAGTCCTGATTTTTAATCTGGAACCACGGTGCACCCATTTTGATGCCCAGTTTTTTTGCGCCCGCGCTGCGCGCGATGACGCATCCGTCGTTGTTCGACAGCACAACAACGGGTTTACCGCGGAGATCGGGGCGAAACAATGCCTCGCAGCTGGCGTAAAACGAGTTGACGTCGGCGAGGCCAAACATGGACATGGTCACCTCCGGCGGGCCCGGGTACTGTTAAAGAACCAGGTAACAACACCGAGCAGCTGCAGTTCCTCCGGATAGATTACCGGATAGGCCGGATTCATCGGGAGCAGGGCAAGCGTAGGTTGTAGCTGCAGACGCTTGACCGTAAATTCACCGTTGACCTCCGCGATCACGATGTCGCCGTGAGCCGCATTCTCTGCACGATCAACAACCATGACGTCACCATCGCAGAGACCGAGGTCCCGCATACTGTTTCCACTGGCGCGCACGAAGAAGGTCGAGGCGCGCCGGCGGATGCAGAGCTCATTCAGATCGAGTTCTTTCTCAACGTAATCCTGAGCGGGGGAGGGGAAGCCGGCGGCGCACGGATCGGCATACAGCGGCACACGGACGCGGGGCGTAAACAGGGGTGGCCAGAGCAATGTCAGGCCTGCTGCATAGTTACCCGGATTCATGACCAGATGCTCCGGTTATGCTGTCGTGTCACTGCAGAAACTCTGTTGAAATTGCGCATAAAATTCCTCCTCTTATTTTACTGTTTATATGTACAGTATTATTGAGGTGAATTAATCTGGCAAGAGGGAGCGAAGCGGCCATGAATAAAAGCGAAGCCATGTGTCTGACAGGATGGGACATTTTATGAGGGACAGCCCGACTTTCAGTGCCAGGCTGATTTAATGAGAATGCGGAATGTATGTATCGGGCGTAAGCAGTCCATGCCAGCATCGGTGAAATGACGCTTCCTCGCCACGGCTGTTCGTTCCTCGCTGCGCTGCGGTACGCCTCAGCCGGGCCTGCGGCGAGCGTTACGATTGCACGTTCAGGGAAAGAAATATGCAGCCTTATTTCTCTTCGGGATTGCTTAATCCGGAAACGATACCCGGCGGAGAGATACCCATATCGAGTTTTGTGAACCGTAAGGGCATTAATCTTTATCTGCGGGTAAAGCCCCGATAAGCTCACTTCCCTGGTGATGAATATTGCCTACTTTTTTACTGACAGGATGCCAGGTAAATGCTTTTTCCGGAACGGCAGCATCATGGGCAATTTCTTCTGCACGCGCTGGGGACGTTTCATTGCTGAGCCACTCACGAACGGCATCAGGCGTAATCACCAGCGGTCGCCTGTCATGTATATCGACCATGCCCTGATTGCTGGCTGATGTGACAATCACGAACCCCTCTTTACCGTGATCCTGACCGTACGGCTGCCTGCCGATGGCGGCGAAGAAAAGCGGCTCCTTTTTTTTGTGAAAGATGAAGAATGGCTGCTTCTCACCACCTTCTTTCTGCCATTCGAACCAGCCGTCAGCAGGCACGATAGCGCGGCCATGATTCCATAGAGGCTTAAACATACGGCCGCTCGCAGCCGTCTCACCGCGCGCGTTGATAAGTGGCTGCTTATCCCACCATTCCGGTCCGTAGCCCCAGAACACCGGATCGAGGCGCAGCGAATCTTCCTGTTCGTTTAGCAGTAGTACTTTAGTGCCTGGTGCTACGTTAAAGCGCCCGACAGGTTCCTGATCGAACGTGATTTCGTCCGGGCTCAGGCCGAGTGCATCAAAATAATCATCGCGGCTGCTGTACTGCGCAAATCTTCCACACATAGGTACCTCCTTCTGTTGATGTAAGGATAGCGACGTATACTGATACCTGGAGTATTAATTGCGCCTGCGCGACGGACACCCGGTCGCTATCAGGTTCATCTCATAAGGCTGAAAAGCTGTAAAGAATGGAGCAATTCATGGCCTTTCAGAGTCCGGCCCAGAACTACACTGAAACGCGCCTTAATCTGGGCGATCTGGTGCATCTTTCGCCTTACTCTACCTATCTCATGCGCAGCGAAAGCGACTGTGCTGATGCGGGTATTGTTAAAGGGTCCGTGCTGGCCATCGATCGGGCGCTGAAACCGGCACACGGTCAGCTTATCGTGGCCGAGCTCGACGGGGAGATGACGCTAAGGCGCCTGCTGCTCAATCCGGTTCCCGCCCTGCAGGCGCTGGACGCGGATGAAACTGTTACTTTGCTTGATATAAGCCAGCCGCTTCCCGTATGGGGTGTGGTTGCCTACGCCCTCACGGACGTAGCAGGGGTAGGATTCAGCGGACCTGCAGGAGAGTGATTATGTTTGCGCTGGCCGATGCCAATAATTTTTATGCCTCCTGCGAAACCGTCTTCAGGCCGGACCTGCGCGGCAAACCCCTTGTCGTCGTATCGAACAATGACGGCTGCGTCATCGCGCGATCGGCAGAAGCAAAGCGGTTAGGGATTAAGATGGCCGCTCCCCTGTTCCAGAACGAAAGCTATTTCAGAGAGAACGGCGTGCAGGTGTTCAGCTCAAATTACGAACTGTAGTAAGTTAAGTGGAATGCAACATTGAGTGAGTAAACTTTGTGCAGCGATATTGCTGTCAGAGGAGAACACGATGCTGATTCCACCGGATGAACATGCTCTGTTACTGGCAGAGCGCTGGCTGAAGCTGTTATCAAATCTGGGCCGGGCGCAGGCCACGCTCGCGGCCTACCGCAGTGCCCTCCGCCATTTTTTTGCGTTCTGCAGCCAGCACAGGATTGAACCCGAAAAGGCCCGGTTTGAAGACCTGGCCGCCTACATAAGCCCACAGCTGCCCGGTATGCCTTTTCCTGCAGCCAGCGCCACGCTCCAGTTGCGCCTTACTGCTATCCGTCTCTGGTATGACTTTCTGGTTTACCTGGATATATGCAGTCTCAATCCGCTACCCCGTGCGGGTTTGCCTGGTGCAATTTATACCGGGCGGGGTCTGGTGCCGCGTATAACCCGCTTACCCGTAATACCTGACAATGAGCAATGGCTGAGATTTCTTAAACATGTTTCAGCTGCCTCCCTGCGTGACAGGCTGATGCTCGCGCTTGCTTATTTCGGTGCACTCCGTCGTGCAGAGGTGACAGCACTTACGCTTGAGGATATTGATCCTGCTCATCGCCTGATCCGCATTCGCGCAGAAACAACGAAAAGCAGGCGGGAAAGGGTTGTGTGCTTTGGTCCGGACGTGACGCCGGTACTGGCAAATCATTTTTGGCGACTGAAGCAGGCAGGCTGGAATCAGGGTGCTTTGTTCCGTTCAGTTTCTGACCGTAATTACGGCGTACCCCTTTCCTTCTGGAGCTGGAGTAAAACCGTACACCGATGGGCTCTGGATTCCGGGCTTCCTCAGATTACAACACATACTTTCCGCCATCTTCGTCTGACCCATCTGGCACGGGCCGGCTGGAAGCTGCATGAGCTGGCAGCCTATGCCGGACACAGGGATCCGCGCACTACACAGATTTATATCCATCTGTCAGGTTCCGATCTGGCTGGCCGGATAGCCGCAGTCGTGGCTGAAACCGACAGGAAGGTTGCCGGACTTATTTTTCAGGGGAGCCTCACTGATGAATGAAAAAAAAACGGTCAGAGTCACTTATGTGCCTTTTAAACGCACAGACTATCAGCTGAGTGATGCGTTAAGCCCTGAGGAAAGAGACGCGATAAGTGCAGGCTACCGACGGTCAGCTGCGCTCGATCGGCCTGGTTCTCTGCCGTTTTTACTGTTGCCCCTGCAGGACATAGCCTCGCGCAGCGATATCAGTGTCAGACTGGTCAGAATTATCATCCTTGCCGTTCTGGCAGAAACGCACCGGGCGGGTCAGCCCTGCTGGCTGTGGACGCAGGAAAGGTGGTTAACGCTCTGTCAGCAGCACAGTTCCGGCAGGCCTTTGCTTGTCGCCTTTGCCTTTCATCTCGGCCCGTTTCCCTCTGCGCTGAGCCTGCCAGTGCATGGCGCACCGTCGCTATATGCCAGTGCCATCTACGGCCGGAGTATTGTCAGTCATGAACTTAACCGGCTGACAGACGTTCTGATCTCACTGGGATATGTCGGGCAGAATCAGAAACACAATCTGTCGGGTATGCTGGGTGTTCTGATGCTGATGAACAACGATCCGCGTCTTGAAACGTTCACGACAGAATTGTTGTGGCGGGGGCAGAACTGCCATGACCGGGGGATCGCAAGAGTGACAGGAAAAATATCCTATGCACTTGCTGCTATGGGAATTATAAAAAGCCCCCTGAGAATGCGTAACTATCAGGAATGGCATGAAAAGCCAACAGAAGGTATCGCACCTGACTGGGCCCGGTGGTGCCGGAAGTGGCGGGAAACATCGGTACTCCGCCCCCGCTCCAGAGAAACTCAGTACAGTTTCATTCTCCGCTGCGGCCTGTGGCTTGCCCGGGAAAAGCCGGAAATATGCGAGCCGTCTGACTGGACAATGGAAACCTGCGCCAGCTTTATTGCAATGGTCGGCAGACTGAAAGTGGACGGGCTGTCACTGAACACAGTTAAAGGGGGGCCGGCGTTCAAACCGCTCAGGAGAGCCCATGATGCCGCATTCCCGCAGCCGGTTTGTTTATGCCGTTCGCCGTTTTATGCTTGATTATGAAAGCTGGGGGTGGGGCCGATTAAGGTTCAGTCCGGCCCGTCATCTGTCCACGCCGGACACGCCGCTGTTTCGTCAGGGCGTGAGTCCCCGTGTCATTGATGATCCGGTCTGGCTAAAACTGGTCTGGGCAAGCCTGAGTCTGCGTCAGGAAGATCTGCTGAGCGAAATTCATTATCCCCTGTCTATGCTTCAGGCTATGGCGGTTATCTGGACACATGCCGGGCTGCGACAGAACGAACTGATGCGCCTGACAATCAGCTGCGTTACTCCGCAGGCGGATGACATTCCGCAGGAAAATGGCAGCGCTATCCCGGCCGGGATCCTGTGCTATCTCAGCGTGCCGGCCGGCAAAACGTCTAAAGCTTTTGTTAAGCCGGTCTCGTCTGTTGTGAAAAAATATGTCGATATCTGGCTAAGTGAGCGTCCTCAGGAGCAGGCTGCACTTACGGATGAACGCACAGGTGAAAAAGTTCGTTATCTGTTTCAGAACCGGGGTAAACCGGTGGGAAGAAATATAGTGAATCTCACTGTCATTCCGCTTCTGTGCGCTAGAGCAGGAATGCCTGCAGAAGATTCACGTGGTCCCATTACAAGCCATCGTGGCCGTGCTTCTGCCGTGACAGCACTGGCCAGTGTTGCCGGAGGCATGTCTTTACATGAGCTGATGCAGTGGTCAGGTCACTCATCCGCACAGTCGACAATGCATTATATCCGCATCCGCCCGACTCAGCTGGCCGCCTCGTTCGTAAAAGCAGACAGGGTCACCCACATGATAAGCTTGCTGATTGACCACGACCCGGAAGCCGCGAGTCTGTCCGGCCCCGCGACGTACTATGATCTGGGTGACTCATACTGTACGAACCCCTTCTGGAGCAGCTGTCAGCACCGGATGGCCTGCATCGGCTGCGATTTTAACCTGCTGAAGGAGAGCGCGCGCGGGCTGGTACTGGAAAGCAAAGCCTCTGTCAGACGTTACCTTGACGACGTTCCGCTCACACCCGATGAAAGAGCCATCGTGGAACAGGACGCAGAGAAAATCGAACAGGCTCTTAAAAGAATGCCCCTTAAACCCGAAGGTTAAAACGGGCCGCTTTGTGCCAGAAGCGGACGCAGGGAACTGCCTGAGCATAGTGAAACCGCATGCCATCACGCTATTTCTCAGGCGATTTGAGGTTAAAAGAAACCGTCTGAGGTTGACTGAATTTTACTGAGAATTCAGTTATGTTCTGCATCTCAGGTTCATTTCACCGAATTGTAAATCCTGAAGGCGGGATTTTTTTCAAAAATTTCAGCTACAAAATCCATGAATACAGTCGCCCGTTTTGGCAGAAGTCGATTGGCAACATAAACGGCCTGAACGGGAACGGGAGGGGCAGTGTAATCCGTCAGCAATAATTTTAATTCGCCATTTTCCAGCCCCTCTTTGAACAACCATTCCGGACCCTGTGCGATCCCAGTCCCTGCATTGACAAATTTCTGTACTGCTTCAGGTGAATTGACCCTGAGCCGGCCAGAAACAGGAACACTGACATCCTGAAATCTCCAGGTGGCTCCTGTCGTCAGCAGGGTATAGATCAAACAATCATGTTTTTTTAAATCTTCTGGCGTATCAGGGATTCCGTGTTTAGCCAGGTACTTATTACTGGCAACACAGACTCGCTCAAACATCCCAAGCCTGCGGGCATGCATAGCACTGTCTTCCAGGTGGCCAATGCGTATTGCCAGTTCAGCCCCTTCATCAACGAGATTGATATAGCGGTCATTAATCTGCAGGTCCAGTTCCAGCTCAGGGTTGCGTTCTAAAAAATCCGGGATGTGCGGGACTAAGAATGTATGAGCCAGTGCTGTAGGGCAGGCAACGCGTAACAGCCCTGTTGGGCTGACATTTTCTCTTAAAGAAGACTCTGACTCTTCGACGGCTTCAAGAATTCGCCTTGCTTCCAGATAATAACGTTCGCCTTCAGGCGTTAATGAGAGCTTTCGGGTCGATCTGTGAAGTAATCTGGTCTGCAGATGCTCTTCGAGGGTTGCGACATGACGACTGATGTTCGGTTGCCCTAAACCTAAATCCCGGCCAGCTGCGGAAAAGCTGCCTGTTTCAACGGTACGGACAAAACATGTCATCATAAGTAGTTTATCCATTCTATAGCCCATTTATGCTTTTAACGCATGAAATATATTAAAATATACAATCTTATCACTCAGTTTGCATGAGCATATATTGTCTCCCTGTCGGTGATTCGCCGATCCGTTGTTAAAGCCAGCAGGAGATTTTCAGATGTCCAGATTACAGGGTAAGCGCGCACTGATTACAGGTGGAACAAGTGGTATTGGTCTTGAAACAGCGAAGCTGTTTGTGGCAGAAGGTGCACGCGTTATTGTTACCGGAGTTAACCCGGATTCAATTGCAAAGGCCAAAGCAGAACTGGGTCATGAAGTGTTAGTTGTGAGTGCTGATTCCGCTGATGTAAACGCACAAAAAGCGCTGGCTCAGACGGTAAAGGAACACTTTGGTGAACTGGATATCGCTTTCCTGAATGCAGGCATATCAATATATATGCCAATTGAACTATGGACAGAGGAGCTGTTCGACCGCATTTATGATATCAACGTCAAAGGTCCTTACTTCCTGATGCAGGCTCTGCTGCCCGTTTTCGCCAGCTCTGCATCAGTGGTTTTTAATACATCCGTAAATGCTCATACGGGACCCGTGAATTCTTCAGTTTATGGCTCAACGAAAGCAGCATTACTGAATATGTCGAAAACACTTTCTAACGAGTTGCTTTCACGTGGGATCCGTATCAACGCAGTGAGCCCTGGCCCTGTTGATACACCGCTTTACGATAAGGCGGGGATTCCGGTGGAATATCATGATCAGGTGATGAAAGATATCGTAGCCACCATCCCTGCAGGTCGTTTTGGTAAGCCTATGGAAGTAGCGCAAGCAGTGCTTTACTTCGCCTCTGATGAGTCTGCCTGGACCGTGGGTTCAGAAATCATCATTGACGGCGGCGTTTTGATTTAGGCCTCAATAATAAGATTTACTGTTAATCAGGCCCGTCACCTTTAATAGCGACGGGCTTTCATTCTATCTGGAGTCTGAGATGTCTATCCAATAACCTGCTCCGGGTTAATCAACACTGGTGCAGGTTTGTAATACGTCCGTGGTGAGGGTAATTGCAGAAGTCCGCTTTTCGCTCAAAGCGGACGCTGACGTTTCATCGTCTTACTTCGGTAATAGAGTGAATCCAGCTTAAGGGTTTGTCCACATAAGAGAAATCCGCCCAAAGGTGCTTTGTCATTCTTTTCGAGGTTTACCTGCATCCGAATGCTTCTCATAAACTCTGCCATCGTTTTTACGATCGCGGAGCTGGGTACCACTGTCAGATTTAGGAACAACTACGTCAGGATTGAGTGGTCTTCTATCAGCCATAATTCCATTTCCTGACAGAATGGCAAAAGTGACGCTTTTTGATACGTCTGGTATTTCTGCTTGCTCACAGGTCTCCTCAACAATTAATTCCCATCAATTAGACGGGTTGCGTGCCGTAACGATCCACGCCGCACCGCCGATCATCACAGTTCCCTCGCCAGTAAGCTCCGTGAAGGCTGTACGAACGGCGTCCCAGGCGCAGGCGCGGATATCGTCGGGTTGATCAGAAAGCACACGCGACAGCGGTCCTACTTCGAGCGTCATCTTTACCGCATCGTCTATCGCCGCGCCCCGCGTCCCGCCCTTACCGAACGGAACCGAAGCATCGAATGGTATGATAACGATATCGGCGAAACCGGCTGCTGTCAGGATGTGTGTTACCCGTCCGCTGGCGCCGAATGAAAATGGGCTTAGCGATTCAGGATCGGGCAGCGGAACAATACTCTTAAGCGCATTAATGGGAAGACGCATCCAGTCATTTTCAGCAACGCCGCACCAGCAAACGAAAGCCACCCGCCCGCCTGGTCGGAGCGTGCGTCGCATATGACCGAATGCCCCTATCGGATTATCAAAAAACATCACACCGAAACGTGAAAACAGGATGTCGAACGAGCCTTCGGGCAGTTCGACGCTGCTCGCGTCGGCCACCTGGAACAGGGCTGGCATATCATATGCTGTGAGCGCACGCGCTCTATTAATCAACGGTTCGGATATGTCCACACCAAGCACTTGCCCCTCCGCGCCAACGCAGGCGGCCAGAGCCAGACTCGAGGCGCCCGCTCCGCAGCCAATGTCCAGTACGCGCTCACCCTTCGCGGGCGAAGCGGCGTTGATCGCGGCTTGACCGAACACCGCGACCATTGCATCAAGCCGGGCCTGGTAGGCGACCCAATGCTCCCCACTTTGACCTTTCCAGTCTGCAACCTGATAGATGTTTTGCTCTGCCATGCAATCTCCTTGTTCTGATCTGCTCTCAATTAACGATCCATTTATCGGCGCTGGGGAACGATGCTAATCAGGCCCATGCCGCGATTCGTTTCGCAATTGCCTCGGGTGCCTCAATGTGCAGAAAGTGGCCAAGGTCAGGAACGACCTCGTTTGTGCGCCGGGCGGCAAACCGATGCTGGTCGTCGACCTGTGCTGAGAGGATGCAGCCGTCGTTTGCTCCGTGAAGCTGCAACACGGGCACCTTAATCGGCTGAGACATTCGGCGCGTCGCATCAAACATGCCGGGCCGCAACATTGCCCGATAGAACTTTAAGGGCGCGGGCATGCTCGCCCACAGGTGCTCGTGTAGTTCTTTGCGGAGCGCAGGCTCAAGCGAGAAGCCGGGCGACCACTGCCGCCAGAGGTGGTCAATCAGGGCAAGATCACGGGCGGTGGCGACCCATCCGCTTCCAGGCAGTTGAAAAAGCCCCATGTACCAGCTACGTCGTAGCTGGGCCGGGCTGGTCATCCGGCCCATGAAAGTGAGTGGATGCGGGATCGCCAGCGTGACTGCGCGTTCGATACGCTCTGGCGCGGTGACGCAGGCATCGTACGTAATCAGAGCACCCCAATCGTGGCCGATCAACTCCACAGGCCGACCCGGAGACCAGCAGTCGATCAGCGCGAGCACGTCGCTGGTGAGGGCTGCGAAGTCGAACGGCCCCGCAGTCGGAGACGGCGCGTAACCGCGAAGCCATGGGGCTATCACATAACGGCCACGGCGGCCAAGCTCAGCAAGAAAGGCCTTCGCAGTTGGTGGATGGTCTGGGAAGCCGTGCAGGAAGATCGTCGGCTGGCCATCGGGATCTCCACCCTGCAGCGCGTGAAAGATAACGTGGGGCAGGTCGAAAGTGATATGTTCAAATTCCATGTGTGCCCCGTCAAACCAGCATCGACTGTTGAGCGGAAATACCCGCTATCGCGCCGTGCGATATTGCGGTGGTGACTGAGGCCATGGCTGGATTGGCAAGGTCACCGGCGGCGTAGATACCTGGCGTACTGGTTTCGCGGCGCTCATCGGTCTTAAGAGCGATGCCTGTTGGCGTATTAACCGTGGCGAGGCCCAATGCGTCATGAAGGCTTGCGGACGGCCTGGTACGCGGATGCGCGAATAGAATATCAACTGAAACATCGGAGCCGGTTTCGATTCTGATGGTGGCACTATGGCTCCCATGAGGTTCGATTTCGGTGATCCTGCCATCAACCAGAGGTACCCGGCGGGCGGCCAGATCGGCCCGTATGTCGGGGGTGATGTCGTGACCGTTGCCAAAAACAGTCAGCCTGTCTGTCCAGTCATGGAAGAGCCTGACCTGATTGTGCGACTGCGGGCCAGACCAGACGAGTCCCCAGTGCTGGCCGGCGACTTCAAAGCCGTCGCAATAGGGGCAGGGTATAATGGACGTCCCCCAGCTGTCGGCAAAGCCCGGAATATCAGGCATCTGGTCAGCGACGCCATAACTCAGAATCAGGCGGCGCGCCCGCAGGCTTTCGTTATCGTCCGTGACGACGCAGAAATCGTCGATGGTGCCGGATACACTCTCGGCCCGTGCGTTGACCAGCGTTATCGTTGGATAGCGTGCCAGCTGCTGCCGTGCTTCGGTCAGGATGTCCTGCGGCGGCTTGTGATCGTGGCCCAGCACACCATGTGAACGGCCAGCAAAGCGATTGCGCTGCCGGTTAGTGTCTAAGACTATGATCTTGCGACGGGCACGACCAAGCTGCAGGGCGGCGGCAAGACCGGCAAAGCTGCCGCCAATGATAATAACGTCATTCATAATAATGAGTTCCGGGTTGAGGATTTGAGGAGCTGGGCTGAAACTGGCTCACCTTGTACATTTATGAAACTACGTGGTATCGTAATTAAATAATTACGATACTGTCAAGGACTGTATTTAAAGTGACCAGAAAAAATAACCCGACCCGGCGGGGCCGTCCTGTTAACGAGGCGCTTGGCCAGACAATCGTCGAGGCCGCCTCAGAACTCTTTGCAGAACTGGGATTTCAGGCAACAACCCTTGATAAGGTTGCTCAGCGGGCAAAGATATCCAAACTCAGCATCTATCGGCATTTCGAGAATAAGGAGGCACTGTTCAGCGCGGCCATCGTGGCCGGTTGCCAGCAGTTGTTTGCACCACAGGCTCTTTCTGAAGGCGTGGACGGTTCAGTTGAACATCAACTGATGGCAGCTGGAACATTACTGCTGCGCACGCTGTTAAGACCCGACGTCAGTAGCGTCGAAGCCATGGTCATGGCCGACAAGACGAATCAAAAGTCGCTAAGCAAACTCCATTACGAAGCCGGCCCCGCTCATGTAATCGCCCAAATCGAAGCACTTTTGCGTCAGTTGCACGCGAAGACACTTCTGAACGTTCCCGATCCTCTTCAGTCCGCTCGCTTGTTTGCAGCGCTGTTCAAAGGCTCCGACCTTCTGATTATCGCGCGCTTCGATGAGGTCAGAGCAGAAGACGACAACGAAATCGAATCATATTGTCGGTCGGCTGTCGCCATGTTCATCGCTGCGCACGGTGGCGCCCAGGATGCGATATCTCAGCTGTGATCTTGATTTATATTCCCTCTCGCGTCCTGATCGCAACGCAAAGCCCAGGCGCGATGCATTTTCGCGGCTTCAGGCCGCCTGAATATCTGGAATGTCCGCTCCTCGCTCAAAGCAGACTTCAGCTCCGTTAGCTTGTCCGCTTTGTGCCAGAAGCGGACATTGCTGTAATGATTTTTAGTATTTGTTCAACAGGGCATCCAACAGCGGCTACGCAAGGATCAACACCTGATTATTGAAACAGGCGGCGGCTGGCTGACTATTCAGAAGAAATTACTTCAGCCGAAGATGATTGCTGAAATTCATTTATGCTATGCCACATGGCTGCAGGATTTGAATACATAGGAAAATGTCCGCAAACAGGAATTTCGGCCAGCTTTACACCGCGTTGCCGGATGTAGTCCAGATAACTCAGGCTTGCGTTCTGCTCGCCATACATGAACATTTTGGGAGAGGGAAGATTCAGAAATTTAGACATAAGGTCGCCGTGATCGGAATATTCAACCATCGATTTGAAAATATACCTTACCGCCCCTGAACGGACCTTATAACGCAGGCTTGCGGAATAAAGTGCACTTGCCCAGGCCGGAGCGTGCCGGGTGCGCTCAATAAAGTCATCAAAAAATTTTTCGTCGCTGCCTGCCGGATAATGAATGACCTGACGACTCAAAAAACAGTCCTCAGGGGCGATATTCCCTTCAATATCAACAAAACTCAATACTCTTTCAGGATAGCGGTGAGCAAGAATCAGAGCTGTCAGCCCGCCCATCGAATGCCCGACAAGATGATAACGTTTAAAGCCGAACGTTGTGATCATCTCAAGAGCTGTTTCAACCAGAAAAGGTATAGAAATGGCACTCATATCACTACACTTTGTTTCACCACAACCTGGTGCATCAAAGGCCAGGAAAGGTCTCCCGTCAAACTCAGCGTAGCGAACAATATCTGCATAATCTTCTTTGGTAGATCCAAATCCGTGCAGGAAAACTATCGGTTCCCCCTGACCTGTACGATGAATAGCGGCTACTTCCAGGTCTGTTTTGCCGACAGTTAAAGTGTAAGTTTGACTCTGAAACTCACTGCTCATGTTTTATTATCCTTAAAATCTTGTAGCGTCTTGGGTATTAATACAGAGCAGCCTTTCAATATGCTTCTGTGCAGAAATCAATAATGTGCTGACAGGCCTGGCTCAGCATAGTGACGTCAGTGGCGTAGGCGATACGAATGTAAGGCCCGAGACCGAATGCACTGCCATGCACGACGGATACGCCTTTCTCCTCCAGTAATGCGGTTGCCACATCTTCATCCGTTGCCAGATACCGGCCTCCTTCAGATGTTTTGCCGATAAGCGCACGACAGTCTGCAAACGCATAAAATGCGCCCTGTGGCGTGTCACAGTGTAGGCCAGGGGCGCTGTTCAGCATGCGGACCATCAAATCGCGGCGTGCTGAGAATGCCTGCCGGGAAGTTGTCAGGAAATCCCTTGGACCTGTCAGCGCTGCCAGCGCGGCATGCTGAGAAATGGAGCTGGCTCCGGAGGTCTGTTGCCCCTGCAGCTTCTCCATGGCGCTGATAAGCCAGCGCGGCCCCGTGCAGAACCCGATACGCCAGCCGGTCATAGCCCAGGCTTTCGATACGCCGTTCATCGTAAGAGTGCGATCTCTGAGAGCAGGCACAACCGCCGCCATCGTGAAAAACCTGATGTCATCAAAGATGAGATGCTCATAAATATCATCCGAAAGGATGAGAACCTGCGGATATCTGAGCAAGACATTTCCCAGGGCCATCAGTTCGTCTCGGCTGTAGACGGCACCGGTTGGGTTGGAGGGCGAGTTCAGAATAATCCAGCGCGTACGCGGCGATATCGCGGCCTCCAGCAAGTCAGGGGTGATCTTAAAGCCGCTTTCCTGCCCGCAGGCCACCGTAACGGACGTTCCGCCGCACAGCTGAACCATTTCCGGATAGCTCACCCAGTAAGGCGCCGGAATAATGACTTCATCATCGTCATTCAGCGTGGCGGCCAGCGCGTTATAAATGACCTGTTTTCCGCCATTACTGATCAGGGTTTCCTGCCAGCTGACGTCAAGTCCGTTGTCCAGACGAAATTTATTTACTACGGCCTCGCGTAATGCCCTGAGCCCGGCGACCTGCGTATAGCGGGTATGGCCATTCTGAATCGCTATCATCGCCGCGGCACAAATATGCTTAGGTGTCGGGAAATCAGGCTCTCCGGCGCTCAGAGAAATGATGTCTCGTCCCTGCGCCTTCAGCTCTGCCACCTTGTCCATGATGCGGTAGGTGGCGGACGGCTTGCCGCGCTCCAGGTATCGGTTAAGCTGCTTCAATGCTGTCATTGTGTTCTCCAGTGAGCCAGACCCATCAGGTCAACCGTAGTGCTGCCTGCTTCCAGTTTCTGCATCATGGCTCGCTCTTTCGCCTCGCGTTGCTCAGAAGCCTCAAGCACGCGCGCTACCTCCTGCGCCGGAATAACGACAATGCCATCATCATCGGCAACGACCAGATCGCCGGCCGCAACGGAAATACCGGTAAAACTGACAGGTTCGCCAACCGATTTGTAGCTCGCTTTAATCGTGCCGCGTACTGCGACACCGCGCGAGTAAAGCGGGAAGCCGCGTTTCTGTACGGCGGCGATATCCCGCACGCCACCATCAATAATCAGGCCTTGGACGCCGGCCGCCTGCGCGGCTACCGTCAGCACTTCGCCCCAGTAGCCAGCAATGAAGTTATCCGTTGTCACAACCAGTACGCTGCCCTCTGGCACCTTTTCAAGCGCCAGATGCAGTGCCAGGTTATCTCCGGGTGAACAGGCAAGGGGATAAGCCGGCGCCGCGACACCCATGCCACGCCAGACCGCCTTGATTGCCGGGTCTGCGGCGCAATTCAGGGCAGAGGCTTCAAACAGCGTTGAGCTGCCCAGTTCCAGCGCGCGTTGTGCCTGCTCTTTTGTATAAAGTGACATTATGCTTTCCTCTGCAGCAGGTGATAGCCCAGCTCTTCGCGCGCCTGGCGCAATGATTTACCCTCATCAAGCGCCTGACGTATAGCTGACTCTGTTTTTTCAATCTCATGTGCCACGCCAGCGACCTCTTTCGCCCTGCCGCGTGGGACAATCACCACACCGCTGGCGTCCGCCACAACGATGTCGTTCGCTTCCACGCGCGCCGTGCCGATCGATACGGGCTGATTAATGGCATTGACCTGCACGCGGTCTTTGCCGGTGCGCATGAAGCGGCCTTTCGAGAAGATCGGATATCCGTCATCTAAAGCTTTATGCACGTCGCGGCATACGCCATCAATAACGGTGCCCGCGATACCTTTGTTGCCGGCAAGCTGCGTCATGATGTCGCCCCAGACTGTACAATCGGTGCGGCCGTTGTTATCAATGACAACCATATATCCGGCAGGCACATCATCGATAAAATCGCCCACTGTTCCGGGAGGGTTACTGGCGGGCTCGTAGCGTACGGTATACGCAAAACCCACGACAGCTTGCCTGTAGTTATCAAGCGGCATAACGCTGAAACACTGTCCGCTTAGTCCGAGTTTATCGAGCGCGTCAGAAACGCCTGCGGTATCGAGTCCTTTGAACAGTTCGAGGAGCTGATTTTCTGTTTCGCTCATGCCTTTTCACCCTGGTTAATCGCTTCAAACTGGCTGTCATGCATGACTTCCGATACTGAGCGGCCTGCACGCACTGCGGCTACCATACCGTTCTGGCGATGCGCAATTTTTTCAGCCAGCGTAATAACGTCTTCAATGCGTTCAGCCGGAATAAATACCGTTCCGCAGCGGTCAGCTATCACATAGTCATTTTCTTTTACCGTGACGCCCGCCATGCTGACCGGATTGCCGGAGTCGACCTGTATGATGCGATTACGGGCACTGATCATGGTGATGCCGCGACCATACACCGGATAGCCAATCTCCTCGCTGCCTTCAATGTCCCGGCTCATGCCATCCAGTACTGAACCTCGTACTTTTTTACCCTTTGCCGCGTTTGCAATGATGTCTCCCCAGCAGGAGATGCCTTCCTTACCGCCGGCAATGACCAGCACGCGATCGTCGGTGGTTATCGCATCGATGACAGGTGTAATGAGATGAACGGTGGGTCTGGCGTCATTCTTTGGGCCGAGCTGAATCGTGCTGGCGCGTCCAGCGATTTTTGGACAGTCCCAGAGTGGACGCAGGCCGCAGGTCGCGCCCGGAAGTTCCAGAAAATCGAGGGCATCAGAAACCGTATTGGTATCAAGGCTGACAAGTCTGTCGAGCAGAGAATGAGATGACATGACGTTATCCATTGTGGTGATTGATTTAACCCCACTATTAAACGACTGTCCTGATAGGTAAAATCTTTAAAGGAGATGGTTTTAATATTAAAAATATATCGAGGGAATATGATCAATTTCCGCGTTTTACGGCACATGTGGCTGTTTCTGGCCGTGGCAGAAGAGAAGCATTTTGGCCGCGCGGCTAAACGGCTCGGCATGACTCAGCCCCCGCTGACGCAACAGATTCAGGTGCTGGAGAGTTCGTTAAAAATTCAGCTGTTTGACCGTTCCCGGAAAGGCGTGCAGTTAACGCCTGCCGGCCAGGCAATCCTGCCCGCAGTGAAAAAGTTCGCCGGGCAGGTTGAACGTCTCGATCTGGCTATTCGCGAAGCGATTTCCGGTCACACCGGCATTCTTACCGTCGGAGCTATCAGTACGGCCATGCTTGACGTACTGCCGGCCTACCTAAAAAAAATGAAGAAAGCCGCGCCTGAACTGACCATTTCAGTAAAAGAGATAGACAGCGCTGAGGCCATACCTTTACTGCAAAGCGGGGACATAGACCTGGCATTTGCGCGCCTCGCCGGCGAGCTCGGCAATGATATCGAGTCCCTGCCATTGGCCAGTGATAACCTGGTCGTTGCCCTGTCCCATGATCATCATCTCGCCGGAAGAAACAGCGTAGTGCTTGACGCTTTAAGTAATGAAGAGTGGGTGATGTTTGCCAGACATCTGAGCCCGGTATTTTTCGACAGCATAACTGCCGCCTGTCATGCGCAGGGCTTTTCGCCCCGGATCATTCATGAAGTGCGCTCGGTCGCCTCTCAGATTGCCTTTGTAAGCTGTGGACAGGGTATTGCGCTCGTTCCTTCTTCGCTTGAGCACCTGTCCCCTGCAAACGTTGTTACCCTGCCGCTTGAAAATAATATCGAGGTCATCACAACAGCTGTTGCCTGGTCCAGCGCCAGAGCCAATCCTGCTGTAGATATGTTTATTGAAATCATCAGGCAGTAGTCACGATGTACTGGAGGAGGAAAAGTTTGGTGGTTGAGCTGTTTATTAACTGCCTTGCATCTGTAAAGAATTTAATCATTTTAGATTAGTGAGATGTCTTTTGATGCTTCATCAGTTGTCAGGGCTCTTTTTATAAATGTTCGCTTCCAGCTCTTAGCGGACTTTGCCTTGTTCATAGTGTCTGTTCTAGGACTCGCTCTGCTTCAGTGGTGGTAGCTAATCACCACATAATCTTAGATACAAGGAAGGGGTTGGGCAGCGCCATATATCAGCCCGTAACCGGCTGCGCCGGGCGTACGGCGCCGTCTGACCACTGTACCCTGCAGTGAGAACATCTGGCGCCTCCATGCCGCTGAAGCGGCATTCAGGAACTGACTGTGAATTGCTCACCAGCTTCGTTCGCTGCATGAAGGCAGGAAATAACCGAGCTAAATGTCCGCTTTGTGCCAAAAGCTGAAGTTGCTAACCTTTCCCAAATTTGTATTCATAGTGAATCTAATAAAAAGCGTATGCGGTACAAAACTTTTTAACATGAACAAAGGAGAGAAATGTTAACTCGTTGAAGGGGGTTATAAGGATATGTTGGTACATTGAATAAATTAGTGCCGTTAATTACCTGATGAGAAACATCCTGTATTGGCAGCAGGTTTTTAAGCGAAGCTTATACTTAAAAAACGCTTAACTCATCAGAGATTATCATGACTAGTCACAGAGGTGGTGCAGGCAATTTCGCAGCCAATCCAGAGAGAGCTGCAGAAGCTGGTCGCAAGGGTGGAACGCTTAGCGGAGGAAACTTCAAAAATGATCCACAACGAGCAGTTATTGCTGGCCGCAAAGGCGGTACCAAAAGCCGCAGAGGTAAAAATAGTAGCTCGTGATTCACGATGCTGTGAAGTTAATGCTTCACATAATCTGACCGCTCTATACCGCTAAAGCGTCATTAATAGACAATTGCACACCTTCCGACTGCATTGTTCACTGCATTTTTTCGCCAGAACAGGTTATCCTGGATCACGCAGCCCATTAAAAATGCAGACTTTGGTTGCTTCAGCCTCCGTTGTAGGTAGACTGGTCTACCTACTGACTGCATAAAGAGGCTGATCATGACATTTTTATCTGCAGGTTCTGAAACCGCCTACGAAAAACTGCTCAGTGCTGCGCGCGTGCTTTTTTACAACCATGGCATTAACGGCACGGGGATTGACGCCATTGTCAAAAGAGCAGGCGTTGCAAAAAAAAGCCTGTACAACAACTTTGCATCCAAAGACGAACTTGTGGCGACCTACCTCAGGGTACGCCATGAAGAATGGCTTTCTTTGTATAAAAGCCGACTGAAATTGGCCATGACGCCCAGAGAGCGGGTGATGGCCGTTTTCTCTGCCTATGAAGACCATGCTGAATATGCCTATGAGAATGGTTTTCGCGGCTGCGGCCTGCTGAACGCGGCGGCAGAACTTCCCGCCGGGGCACCGGGTCGTCAGGCCGTTCGTGAACACAAAGAAGAAGTGGAAGCGATCCTGGCTGCGCATCTGACTGAGCTGATGAACGGAAAGTCTGAAAGCGCGCGCTGTATGGCAAGACATTTTGCCTTTCTGCTGGAAGGCAGCATTTCGCGGGCCGGACTGGAGGGTAACAGTGATTGCGTGACTCAGGCCGGCTGCATTGCCGAGCAAATGATGGAGGCGTACTGATGCTTTCTTCGGGACAACGCCTTGGCGGCATGGCGGCTGTGCTTATCGCTGCCGTTCTCTGGGGAACGACCGGCACAGCAGCGACTTACGCCCCCGGGCTGAGCCCGCTGGCCGTAGGGGCAGTTGCGATGGGGATAGGTGGCCTGCTGCAGGGGCTTATCGCTGCGGCAACCATAATTCGCCAGCGCGCTCTGATAATCTGCAACTGGCATTTCCTGCTGACCGGCGCAGTGGCGGTGGCGGTTTACCCTCTCGCTTTTTATGCTTCCATGCACAAGGCCGGTGTTACGGTCGGCACGGTTATTTCCATCGGCTCTGCGCCGATCCTGTCCGCCCTGATTGAATGCCGCCTTGACGGTCTTCGCCTGACCAGGCAGTGGATGTGCGGAGCGGGCGTTGGCGTTGCGGGCATGGTGCTGCTCTGCCTGGCAGAAAGCAGCGGAAGCAGTACCGCAGATCACGCCATGACGGGGATCTTTCTGGGCCTGCTGGCCGGCTTCACTTATGCCTTTTACTCGTGGTCAGCGTGGCGGTTAATGCAGGCCGGCGTCGTCTCCCGCGCCGCGATGGGCGTCACCTTTGGCGCAGGCGGTCTTCTGCTTATGCCTGTGCTGCTGATGACGGGAGCGCCGCTCCTGACGGCATGGAACAACACCGCCGTCGGTATTTATATGGCGCTGGTTCCGATGTTTCTGGGTTATGTCTGCTATGGCTACGGACTTGCGCGCATTCCGGCAAGTATGGCAACAACGATCACTCTGCTGGAGCCGGTTATAGCCGCGCTGCTGGCGGTTGTGCTCGTCGGTGAAAGGCTGCCTCCTTCCGGATGGGCAGGCGTCGGTCTGATAGTTGCGTGTCTGGGGATAATCACCGTTCCGGCCGGAAAGTTACGTTTCAGTCTGTTCCGGAAACGAAAAGAAAATTTTGAAATCGCAGAAAGGAAAGAATCATGAAAGATAAAGCGTCATTTGACTCATTTTCGGCTCTCGATATGCGTGCCGGTACCATCATCAGAGTTGAGGAGAGTAAAACCTCAAAGCCCACCTGGCGAATGACGATTGACCTGGGATCCGAACTGGGAACCCGGGTGTCATGCGGAGCGTATACTAACTACGAAGCCGGGGAACTGCAGGGAACGCAGGTAATCTGCATCGTTAATCTGGGCACCATGAAGATGGGACCGGAAAAGTCTGAGGTGCTGTTACTGGGCGTGTCTGATGGTTCAGGCGGGACGATCCCGCTGACCACAGAAAAGCGCGTCGGTAACGGTGAGTGCGTTTTCTAAACCCGGCAGCTGTATCTCGCGGTGAGCTGAAGGGATATGCCACCGTTGGCCGCCAAGCTCAACGCGAGATAAAACCAGGCAGGGCAAGAAAAGGATTCTGATAGCTTTCAGCGAATCTGTCCGCTTTCCGCTCATAGCGGACTTTAAAGCACCAATAATTTCTGTAGATTTTCCATTCCACATAAACGGTGATATGTCAGCGCGCATGATGGCCATACTGGGCGAGATGGCCGCGGGACAGGAAGTCTATTCCATCGATGAGTCATTCCTGGACGTTACCGGGATTGGCAGACTTATCCCGCTTGAGACATTTGGCCAGCAGATGCGTGAGCGCATCCGGAGAGAAACCGGACTGATAATCGGCGTGGGTTTCGGACCGACCAAAACGCTGGCCAAACTGGCTAATCACGCGGCCAAGAAATGGGCGCAGACCCGGGGCGTCGTGGATCTGTCTGACGAAAGCCGGCAACGAAAACTTCTGCATCTGACTGACGTCAGTGATATCTGGGGTATTGGTCAGCGCATCAGTAAGCGGCTGAACCAGCTGGGGATCACCACGGCCCTGCAGCTCGCGGACAGCAATATCAGCATGATACGCAAGAACTTCGACGTCATTGTCGAGCGCACCGCGCGGGAACTTAACGGCGAGTCCTGCCTGGCACTTGAAGACGCACCTCCGCCTAAGCAGCAGATAGTGAACTCACGTTCTTTTGGCCAGCGCATAACACAACTGGAAGATATGCAGCAGGCAGTCGTACTGTATGCCACGCGTGCGGCGGAAAAGCTCAGGGAGCAGAATTCGCGCTGCCGCCATATAAGCGTCTCGATTGCCACCGGTCGTCACGGTGATGAACCGCAGTATTCAAATACGTCTTCACGCATATGCGATTATCCGACGAATGACACGCGGGACATTAACGAATTAGCACTTCGTGGTCTTAGCACTATCTGGAAGGAGGGTTACAGGTATGCGAAAGCTGGCGTTATGCTGGGTGATTTTTACCAGTCAGGCGTGGCGCAGTTTGACATGTTCAGTGAGCAGCAACCGCGTGCAAATGCAGACGCACTAATGGCCGCGCTGGACGCTATTAATCGATCCTGGAAAGGAAAAGTCTTTTTCGCGGGTCAGGGTGAACGCGACAGTTCATGGCAGATGAAACGTGAAATGTTGTCGCCACGTTACACAACGCGAATGAAAGATATTCCAAGAATAAAATAATGTCGCGGCAGGAAGCACATAATATCTGGTAAGCTAATTTTAGCTAAGAGGCTACTTAGCTCCAAATGCGGACACTAATAGCTTTGTTAGTTAAAGGCCGCTGGTTAGGCGGCTTTTTAAAAACTGCGCTTACTAGTTTTCTGATTCTCACGGAGGGCTCTCAGGCCATGTAAAATAACCAAAATAAAGCAATCACCGAGAATAAAATTGCAAAGATGGTTGCCTTATGTGCCTGATTTTCTTTGACGGTAATGTGTTTTTTAGGTCTCTTTCCATGATTATTGCTTGTTGTGGTTCATCAATCAGGATTCCGTCCCTCAAGTGTTCATGCGGATTTTTAATATCGAGTTTAATAAAACCCACATAAACCCAATATGATGCCGCCAGGCACAGCGGGACAAGCTTGATTAAAGTAGTAAAGTCGAGGGTTCCGTATGTTTATTCCATAAAGCATCCTGATCATCTATTTAATGACCATATAGCCGAATTGAACCGAACCCGGGTATCTCGCCAGCTCCACGCGGTTTAGTAAGCCATTATCCTGCTATTCGGCAGATAGACCTTTAGTCCACAGGCTTCAGCATTGATGAGAAACTCTTTGACATATTGTGTAGGAACTGCACATGGTGTAATGGCTAAATGATAAATTTTCATCAGAGCCACTGTTCTGTGACGGCCATCTTCGATTACTGCATTTCGATTTGAGGTAGGGTACCTGACAGTTCCCGATGCTATTTCCCTTTTCACTTTATCCCACTTCACTGGATTAAGTGTGAGTTGATCAATACCCAGAGAAGAAAGTAGTTGCAGGGCATCAACGTCGTATGTTGACCATTCTTCAATTGCAGGCAATGTGAACGTCAGGCTGTTAAATGCAGGATAACTATACTTTTGGCATTTCGGGATTGTCGCGAGATCAGGGAAATTTACAGGGACATACTCTGACTCTTTGAGGTCTGGGTGAATTTGGAAGTTTTCAAAATCATTTTTATCCATAGGACCAAAGTTAACCGCATTACCAAAATAAGACATGGCATCTTTACCTTAATAGAATTTATAGGGATTAATTCCGTATATCGAAATTAGAGGATAATATATGGCAATCTTAACAGAGCCTGCATCCGGAACAAAATAGATGGAATTTTTCCCGTTCATACACTATGCCGGATCGCCCTTACTGCAATGCTGAATACTATATATGTTGTGCCTCATCTCAGCTGAGATGTATACCAGATGAAGTGACTATTAGATACCCTTCATAAAGCCGTCGCTGCGCTCCGGTTTTACCAGCTCAATGGCTTTGCCGGTCACAGAAACCTCCCTATTCAGATACTTACTCCTCTTTGCAGGCCTGCACCGTGCCTTCACGTTAGCCGGGCCGCTTCGCCGGCAAGGGACGCTGACGCTCGCCATCCTCACCCGTTCACCGCCGTGCGCGGGACATTCAGTCCGCTCCGGCGGCGCGTGCGGCTTCCGGTGTCGCCCATGCCTGCTCTGCTTTACGCCCGGCTGCTGTGGCGGCACGGCGCAGGTGAGGCCGTGCAACCATTGACTGAGGAGCAGATGATGAAAAGAGAGCTTACCATTGCCAGCCTTATAGCCAGCTTGTCGGGATTTGCCCCGGACACCCCGTGCGTGGCACACATCTGGATGGCGGACGATTTTGAGGACATTGACTCAGAACTCTCACCACATGAAGTGACTGCAGCGATCGAACTGGCTGACAGGATGCTTGATGCTGATATCAGCCTCAGCTGGGATTTTATGCGCGACTGTGCAGAAAGCGTGAAGGCCCGGAGGGTGACAGAATGAATATCTGGCTTGTCAGTTATCAGGAAGAGGTCGGCAGCACCTCACATGAATACCACATGCTGCTTAGCGGGCAGGACTTTAAGCTGGCCGAAGCAGCGTGTGAAAGGATGGGTGAAAACTGGTGGCCACCGGAACGTCCCGTCTGCTCTCAGGGCTGCTACTGGCAGTTTGATCGCGGCAGTGTCTGGCTCAAAAGCATCGTTCTGCTTGACGAACGTGAGGCACAGACGCTGGCCGGCCTGCGATTCCTCGATGATTGGCAGGTGAGCGGTTCACCGGATGCGCCCGTCATCTGTGACCGTAGCGACTGCCGGTGCGAAGATTACCGACCCTGACCTTTTCACCCGATGCCGCCCCGACCGGCGGTATCTCTCAAGTTAACGATAAAGAAGTCGCTTTGCTCCGCCTCTTTTGCCGCTTCCCGTCCTGCGGCCGGAAACCGGCAGGGATAAGGTGCCGTGCCCTCACGGTAGCCGGGCCGCTTCGCCTGCTAGGGAAGCTTCGCCGTCCTGCTCACCCGTTCCCCGCCGTGCGCGGGACATTCAGTCCGCTCCGGCGGCGCGTGCGGCTTGCGCGTCCGCCCCTGCCTGCTCCGCTTTACGCCCGTCTTTGTGGTGGTCACGGCACCAGTGGGGTGCCCCCTGACACTGAGGAGCATAACTATGTCCCGATTCATGCGTGGCGACAGCGTAGAGATCATGGCCGGCTTTCCGAATAATAGCATCGACTTCATTCTGACCGACCCCCCGTATCTCGTCGGATTTAAGGACCGTTCCGGCCGTTCAATCGCCAACGACGTGAGCGACGAATGGTTACTGCCGGCAAGTCGTGAAATGTTCCGCGTGCTCAAAAACAACAGCCTGGCGGTGAGTTTCTATGGCTGGAACCGCGTGGACGTCTTCATGCAGGCATGGAAATCGGCGGGCTTTCGCGTCGTCGGGCACCTCGTGTTCACCAAAACCTACGCATCGAAATCGGCATTTGTCGGGTATCAGCATGAAAGCGCCTACCTCCTGGCTAAAGGGCGCCCACCGCTGCCGGCGAAGCCCCTACCTGACGTGATGCCTTGGCAGTACACGGGCAACCGGCACCACCCGACCGAAAAGCCGGTGAGCGTATTGCAGCCGCTTATCGAAACCTTCACGAAGCCCGGTGATCTGGTTTTAGACCCGTTTGCAGGCTCCGGCTCGACCTGCGTCGCCGCGGACCAGTGCGGCCGGCGCTGGATCGGTATCGAACTGCTGGAGCAGTACCACTCCGCCGGCCTGCGCCGCCTGGGAGAACTGCGCGCCGCCCGTGCCGCATAACGTATTTTCCGTGACCAGACCATAAGGACAGCACCATGACAGACCAGACACTGACGACCGAGAACACGCAGCTTACTGACGACATAAACGATCTGGAGGAATCGCTTTACGAGTTTCACCTTCGGTTACGGGATATGACAAAGCGCCATCTTTTCCGCGGCGCGGCGCCGGCACAGAAAATGGCCGGGATGCTGATCGAGCAGATAGATACAGAACTGGTGGTGCTGTACCGGCGCGCTGCCGAAATGCGAGGGCACCTGAAGTAACGGATGAGGTGGTCATTTTATGACCGCCCGCTATCTGTGTGCGGATACTGCTGCCGCCGGGCTTTTGTCCACAGGGTTACTGACCGGATATGCACTCCGGCTGTGGACAGAATGAAATAAGGATGTTGCTGCGCGCCGCTATATTCCGCCATGCGGCGGGACAGGGCAGAAAACCAAGTCCGTGCGTGCTGCGGCCGGTGCCGTGACTTCACTTTAGCCCGGCCGCTGCGTGTTCAAGAGATCGCTTCGCTCGCCATCCTCGCCCGTTCGCACTCGCTCCGCCGCGCTTACTTCCGTCGCGCCGCCGCTCAGAAATTCGCGCCAGCGCCGTGCGTAATCCCGTCTCCCGCTCGCTTGCGCTGCGGCCTGCGGTGTCGCTCCTGAACACTCCGCTTTCCGCCGGGCTGTCATTCAGTCACGGCACAGGCCGTAACGGTGATTACTTTGACTGCGGAGGATTTCTTATGACATTTAGCGGACCAGCGGTATACGTCGGGACTTACCATAAATACAACTGCGGCAGCATTTTCGGGAAATGGTTTGATCTCACTGACTTTGAGGAAAAGGACGAGTTTCACGACGCGTGTCGCGAACTCCACGCCTCTGAAGAAGATCCTGAATTTATGTTTCAGGACTGGGAAGGCATTCCGTCTAAATTCGTGTCTGAATCCTCTATCGACTGGGATTTTATCGCGGCCTGGAAGCAGGCGAAAGAAGAGGGCAGGGAAGACGCCTTTGTTGCCTGGGCGGATTACTCAGGCGAGTGTGATTTTGACGCGTTTGATTATGCGTACAGGGGGAAGGCAGAAACGGAGGAAGATTACGCGTATGAGCTGGTTGAAGACCACGGACTGCTGAATGACGTGTCGGAGCCGCTGCGCTCTTATTTCGACTATGAAGCCTATGCCCGCGACCTGTTCAGCAGCGGCTATGTGCTGCATGACGGCTTTGTATTCAGCAACTGATGACGCCGGCAGGGGAAGCCCTGCCGCAAAAGAGAAAAAAATGAAACTGTCACCACAGACCCGCGACTTTCTTCGCCAGTACAAAGACGTGATCAACGAGCGCCGCCGTCGCCGTGGTTAGAGAGAGCAGAGAACAGAAGAGATCGTCGACGAAATCTGTTATTTCATGACTCGTCAGAGTGCCGTATACCTCGGCGAGCGTTTTATAAAGAAGGATGGCTGAGGATAAAAGAAATGTTCAGGCGGTTGCGGCCGCCAGTGAGCCCGCCCAAAAACCTACGTCTGCGGAACGGTAGGGCGCACGCCTGACGGCGCGTCCTCCGGACCGCCAGTAGGCGGGGGAATGAATAAATGCCGTCCTGAGCGGTTTGCAGTCTTAACTGTACGTTAAGATTGGCCCGCTCACTATGTAATCAAAAGTTAGCTTCACCCCCAAAAAAAGATAAAAAAGCTAATGGCGTAAATCAATGACTTTAAGTGAATCTATTAATCTATTTCCATGATCTAATGATAAATTTAGCTAGCTTTCAATCAAATGACTTTATTATCATGGAGGCGCTCCCTGGAAATGCCTCTTTGTATTTAACTGTTGGAGGGAGACTTTCAATTATATACGCTCTGACTTCAGGCTTCATAAGATAGCCAAAGATTATTGATTCCACCCAGTCCAACTCGAATTTCCTGTTGTAGAAATGCTGACTTGGTTGTTCCTCAAAAAAATTCGAATCAGATATGTGGCGGTATTCGGATTCATATTCCCATTCATTTAGCTTAGTACACAATGCATTTATAATCTTATCTCCGAGATCAAGGCTTTTATCTAAATTATACATGACTTTCATTACATCAAGGATGGGGATGGTTGGTATATTTTTAGTATACAAAACTTTTTTTGTTTTAATATCCTTGCGTTTGAATTCAATGCAGAATCCATGATGTGAGTTGGCATAATGTGACCACATAAGGTTACTGTCTGGCTTAGAAGAAAATGAAATTATGCTATAAGAATTAATTTGTTTTTCGAAGTTCTCAACCAATCTTTGTAGATAAAATTCCCCTTCTAAAGTGAATTTTCCGTTACTGGTCAGTGGTGGTAAATTCTTTTTATAGGGTTTTTTTATTTTCTTTACAAACGATTTTAATTCTTTGGGTGAGGGTTTCAGTAACTCAACCTTACAATCAAAAAGATCGTTGAAGTTAAGCCTGCTTGAAAAGGTTGCCATGTTTTCAATTAAATTTATCAGACTGTAATCTTCTCTGAATTTTTCGTTGTTGGACACAGGTCTGTATTTGTAAATATAATCAGGATTATTGATTTCCATTTTCATTCCCACCTTTTCCGTATCTGTTTAAAGTTATTTTTTAAACAAGATGAAGTGTTTTTTCTTGAAATGCGTTGTAAGTTCACTCACTAATTTAATGATAACAATATTTACCGTGGGCGTCCTGTCGGCTGTCATGCTTCGCACAGAGCCGGCAGGCCGTCTCTGCCCGGCCCCGTTCCGGCTGCGCCGCTCAGTCCCGCCGTAAACGGCGCTCCCTGCATCCCGCCACCACACACGGCGGGATGTAAGGGGCAACGCCATTTCGCGCCCGCGCGTCACGCCGTTGCGGCGGGTTCCTGCTTTCCTCATGGGTTGTTTTCGCCCGTCTGAGTCCTTTCGCCGGGGCTGAGACAAGCACAAACCGCCTGGCTGTCCAGGGACGGCTGAAGCCTCTCGCCGGAAAATTTTTTATGTGGCCAAAAATTTTTCCGCTCGCTCCCGGACATCTGCGCCGGCCCGTGCTCGTTACGCCCTTTGCGGCGAACGGCTCTCAAACGGGTGAAGGTTACAACCAGGGGAGAAAGCAGCAGTTCCCCGCAAAACGTCAAGACCGCGGCCCCGGCAACTCAACGGGTGATGGTTTTAAGGGCAGACAGACAGGAGATTTAAGTGGAACAGCCAGCAGTTGTGCGCTTACCGGATGATACCTTCACGCGTGAGCAGGCGATGGAAGTCGCTGCGCAGTATTCCAATGTGACTATCGAAGACGATCAGGGTACGCACTTTCGCCTGGTCGTGCGTAAGGACGGCGGTCTGGTCTGGAGAGCATGGGATTTTGAATCAGAGGCGGGTTACTGGCTGAACCGTTATATCGGTGATTACGGTATTCGCAAAGCGCAGTAAGCCGTTAAAAGGTGCCCTGCGGAGCAGCCACTCCGCAGGGCGGGACAGTCAATAATCTAACGAGGTATTAACGATGTCAGTAACCGATGTTAAAGCAAAAGCCCCTAAAAAAACCAGCGTTAAAAAAGTGACCGGTGCCGAACAGGCGGCGGTAAAAGCGGCGCTTGAGGCCGCGCCGGTTGAGTATGCGCCCCTGTCAGTGTTCGTCATGTCACTGCTGAATGCCCGTACCATCCCGTATTCCACTGAAAGCGTTGAGAGCATGGCGGCAACCATCAGGTCGGTCGGCCTGTTGCAGAATCTGGTCGCCCACGCACTGCCGGACAGCGAACTGGCGGTGGCCGCAGGTGGCAGACGCCTTACCGCCCTGAATCTGCTGCTCTCACAGCAGTTTCTGACCCCTGATTACCCGGTGCCTTTCAAGCGCGTCTCACCGGAAATGGCCGCGCTGGTTTCCTACATCGAGAATGCGCAGCGCAGCGATATGCATGCGGCGGAGCAGATTGCCAGCTTCGGTACCCTGGCTTATCAGGGTAAAACTCCCGAACAGATTGGTGCCGAGCTGGGCTACAGCACCCGTCACGTTCAGCGCATGCTGAAACTCGCAAACCTCGCGCCGTCGCTGCTTAAGCTGCTGGCAGAGGATCAGCTGACGGTTGAGCAGTGCCAGGCGCTCTGTCTTGAAGATGATCAGGCCCGTCAGGTGCGTGTTTATGAAGAGGTAAAAGCCTCCTGGCATAACCTGCCCGTCACCATGTTACGAAAACTCATTACCGATAAAGAAATCTCCATCACAGATAAGCGCTTTCTCTTCGTGGGTCGTCAGACGTACGAGGCAGCAGGCGGTGTCGTGCGCGAAGACCTGTTCAGTCAGCAGGAAGGTGAGGGAACGGCTGACGCGGTTCTGCTGGAAACCCTGACCGTGAAGAAGCTGACTGATATGGCGCAGGCCATTCAGGAAAGCGAAGGCTGGAAGTGGAGCCTGGGCCAGCTGAGTTCGCTTTATCCGCACCGGGATGCGCTGACGTATCAGCTGACCGACGAGCCGGAACCGGCGTACATCGGTGACGAAGAAAGCCGCATCGATGACCTGTATCAGGTGGCTGATGAATGTGCACAAAGCGCTGACGACGAGGGCTACAGCGCCGCCAGCGATGAAATTGAAATCATCGAAAATGCAGCACTGGTTCGCGCATGGACTCCGGAGACTCGCGACATGTCGGGTGTGGTGGTCGGGTTCGATAAATACGGTGATCTCTGCGTGCAGCGCGGCGTTGTGCGGATTGCCGATCTGCAGGCCGATGAAAGCAGCGAAACAGAGCAGGACGCACAGTCTGCCGTACCTCAGAACAGCCCAATCAGCATGGCTAAAAAGCCGGATGCGGCTGAGGGGATCAGTCTGCCGCTTCTCACCAAAATGTCGTCTGAGCGTACCCTTGCCGTGCAGGCTGCGCTGATGCAGCAACAGAAAAAGGCTGTTTCCCTGCTGGTCTGGCAGCTTTGCACTGAGGTATTTACCTCTGGTTCCTATCATCGCCACCCGTTCGGCATCCGCGTGACCGTACCACACTACAGCCTGACGCAGGATGCCCCGTCCGGTGACAAAGGCCCGGGCTTTACCGTCCTGATGCAGGAAAAGGCCCGTCTGGAATCCCTGCTGCCGCAGGGATGGGATAAAGACTTCACCACATTCTTCGATTTGAGCGGTGAAACGCTTATGTCACTGATGGCGTTCTGTGTTGCCTGCTCGGTTGACGGGGTGCAGACGCGTGAATATCAGCGCACCACTGACAGCCGCCTGGACATACTGGAAAATGCGATTGGCTTCCACATGCGTGACTGGTGGCAACCCACAAAGGCGAACTTTTTCGCTGACCTGAAGCATACACAGATTGTCGATTCGCTGACTGAGGCCGGGTTTACAGGCGCAGCCGCTGACGCGGCGAAAATGAAGAAGGGCGATGCCGCTGAACTGGCTGAGGGAAAAATGCGGGATACGCGCTGGGTGCCAGCCTGGATGAAAGGGCCGGAGCCTGAAACGACTGGCTTGGCCGGGTCTGCTGAGGCTGGCAGCGACACTGACAACAACGATCCCGCTCACGCGGCCTGATAAGGAGCGCCGCCCTTCGGGGCGGCATGGAGACAAACATGAAAAATAACAATGCTCTGAATCTGACCATGCTGACTGAAATGCACCCCTGCGAATTTGAGGAGTGGCGTGAAAGAGGCGAGAACGATCGCCAAATTCTGACCAGCGCCGTCGCGCAGCTGCTGCACGTGCCTGCGGGCTGGAAGGTCAACGGGGAATACCGTGGAGAATTTGGCGGATTCTTTCCGGTTCAGTTGCGCTACACGCCGCCCGGAGAGGCATTCAGTCTCTGCGTATGCAGTCCGGGAGATGTGTCCGGTGAGTGGCTGATTGTCCTCATGTCAGCTGACGGAAATTGCGTGCGCGAGGTGCTCAGGCTGACGCCGTTCGACCCGCAGCGCATCAGCGACCTGATCGACGCAGCGGCTCAGGCCTCCCTGCTGGAACACTGCGCAGCCGGTATGGCGGAATATCTGGCGGAAGGAGAATTTGAATGATCCCGATCAGCCGTTCACTGGTTCCGCTCTCGCCTGCACGCCGTGCCGCGATGCAGACCATTGCGTTCGTTGAAAGCAGGCATGAACGTAACGTGTACTGTGCCGACTATCCGTATGCACACGCCTTTTTCCGCCTTCTCAGGGGCAGCAGGCGGGTGACGCTGAAAGAAATCCGCTTTTTCCGTCCCTCGATGCCTGAGTCTGAATTCAGGGGTAACAGACAGTCATGGCTGGCAGCGATTGATCGAATGATTGCCAGTGCCGGTGAGCACTGCCCGCATCCGCTGAGCAGCTATGATGTTCACGATCTGTTCCCGGGATGGCGGTTTCAGGGCACAGAGCGGCAGCGGCGAAAAACGGAGCTGCTCAGTGATAAGTATTCCCGCCAGTACAGCCGTGAGAGAGAAGCGAAAACGCGGACTCATCAGGCGATAAAAGGGCAGGCTGAGATTGACCTGGCATTTCATACGCCAGCCAGTGTCAGCAGCTGGATTTCCCGCTGGTCTGACTCGCAACTGCACCATACCGAGCTGGAGACCATGTTTTATCGGTGGAGTGAGAGGTTCCCCTCCCTGAAATCTCTGGATCGCTGGGAAATGGCAGGCCAGCCGTTATGGAGGCTGGGAATTGAAGCCAGGTTCCTGTCAGAGGAATCGACCGCGATGACGCAGGCGCTGGAGCGCTGGATGGTACCCAACAAGCTGATGTTCAGTGCGGTGGCGGTATGAGCAGGGGCGATTACGTTAATGAGCTGAAAACGGCGCGAAGTCAGCGCCGGAAGCTGATAACCATGCATGAAAAACTCTGCGCAATGTCGGGTGAGTGGAAGGGACTTTCAGGGGCGCAGGAGACCGAAACAGAGCGTCTGGCAGAGGCCGTTAGTGAGCAGATAAGGCGGCTGGACGATGACATAGCCTGGTGGCGGGGCGGTGGAGGCGAAGAGAGCTGAGGCTGCCTTCAGACGTAACAGGCAGATACCAGTGATAGTAAAGCGCTCAGCGTGATCCCGGCAGAGTTTCTGCGGCAGTTTTTCAGACAACTGACTGCCGGGACATGGCCCCCTTCGGCTCCCCGGCGTTGCCGGGTCGTCAGTCCCACTCCGCTAAGCGGCAAGCCGCTAAGCTCCGCCGAACCCCTCCGGGTTTCGGACATAGGGCCTGATGGCTGAGGTCAAAGGCTGCAACCGGCTGTCGCCGGTGCTTCAACCGGGCGCGCTGCGCCTTTCAACGGCGTCACGCCGTTCCGTCGTGACGACTTTGTTCATGCTCATCCCTGTGCTGTCACCCTTTCCGGCTGGTACGGAGCGGAGGGCTGGTCGTAGCACCGTCATCCGTCCGCCCGCAAGGGTACGCTTCGCCGTTCCTCGCCCGTTCGCACTCGCCACAAAAACGGCTCGCTTGCGCTGCGGCCTGCGGTGACGCCCCTGCGTTCGCCCGTCTGCCGTTGCTACTGATGCCCTTCGCCGCTCCATACCAACCGAAACAGGGTTTTAGTAACCATCAGAGGAGAACCAGCATGAACACACAGAACGTCAAAACCGCCGCAACCAAAACCACCGAAACCTGGGCTGAAGGTCAAAACACTAATTACTACCTGGGAGATCGTTTTGCCAGCGCAGAGGGGTACGCCGAAGAAGCGCGGAATTACTGGCTGAATCGTGAGGCGGCGGCGGTAAAAGCGCCTGCGGAGATCGACGTACACAGCTTTCACGATGCGCTGGGGACACTGTATCCGCTGAACTGGGCATGCAGTGAGGGCGGGAACTGTGAAACGTTCATGTTTGCAGAAATGTACTGCGGCGAAGTAACGGACATTTACGCCCGTATCGGGGTGCGTTACTTCCGCCTGCGTAATTACAACCACATGACTCACGCCCGGATCATAACGAGCGTTAAGGAGGCATTTGAGCTGAACCAGAAATGAAAAAAGCAGGCATAAGCCTGCTCATTCACCGCCGGAACCACGCGACCAACGAACGTTCCGGCGCTGTCAAACTTAACGGAGATAAACCCATGCAATTCGACCCGCAAATCGTGTCACAGGCGAGAGTGTTTGTAAATGCGCTTCGCGAAGGAAAGAGCGCCCGCGTTCCTGCGATGAAGCTGAAAAACTGGCCGAAGTTTATGAAACTGGTTCATGCCGGCCTCAGCATGGCGTGATGTGAAAAGCCGCCCCTGATCGGGGCGGTTGTAAAAGGAATCTATTCATGTCACAGATAAGTTTTGCGGAGTTTTTTGACCAGGCACAGGACGCGGCGCCGGTTGTTCAGCATCCTTTACCCGCGCTGCCGGTAAATCAGCCTGCGGTTTCCGCACCCGCGTTAAGCCTGGCAGCGGCGAGAAAAGAGTTTATAAGCGTCTTTCGAAAAACAGGGTATAACCTGCGCCGCTGGGAGGTGTTCAGCGATTTCATTATCCTGGCGGCCAGTGAGCTGGATATCGCCCGGATCAGAACGCCGGAGAGCATTAAACGCTGCCGGAAAATCTGCGAACAGTACAGCGCCGCCGATATAAAGAATATGCATGAACTGTTCGCGCTGATGGTATGTGCGCTTCAGGCTCAGTTTCATGATTTTCTGGGCGCTATTTTTATGGAGCTGGAGCTGGGCGACGATCGCAGGGGGCAGTATTTTACGCCTTACAGCGTCCAGTCAATGATGGCCCGCCTGCTGATGCCTGGCGTGATTGATACCATCCGCCGGGAAGGGATGTTTACCCTGTCAGAGCCGACCTGCGGAGCCGGGGGAATGGTGATCGCTTATGCTGAGTGCCTGATTGAAGCCGGGCTGAATCCATCCGCTCAGATGTTCGTCAGTTGCATTGATATTGATCCTGTCGCGGCGGATATGGCGTTTATACAGCTTTCTCTGCTGGGCATAGCTGCGGAGGTTGTCACCGGCAACACGCTGACGCTTGAATTTAACCGGGTGCGCTATACACCGGTTTACTATCTCAACGATTTTGAAGAACGGCTGAAAAGCCAGCGCCGGATCAAGGCGATGATGGCTTTTATCAGAGGAATGTCGGATAAGAATGTAAATAATTAATTAGCTTATATGCTAACTTAGCTCTTGAGCTAAGTTAGCCTTATTGCTATTATTTATGTCACGGAGGAGATAAATTGTTTAACGTAAAATTGCACGACAATGCCGGTGATGAACTGGAAGCTCTTCCCGCAGAAATAGCCGCCAAAATGGTGCGACTGCTGGAGAAGCTGGAAAAAAACCCCCGCTCCCTGAGAGAGCCGCACTGTAAACCTCTCGGTAACGGTCTGTTTGAAGTTCGCACAATGGGTGGCGATATAGCTCGCGGTTTATGGGTATATCAGACAGGCCAGAATATTTTTGTGTTACGTATCTTCATCAAAAAAACACCTAAAACGCCACCTGCCGAAATCGATCTGGCGTGGCGCAGACTGGAGGACATGATCAATGGCACATAAAACTCTCGCGGAGATGAAAGCAAAGCTGATGCAGGGTGATGAATTTCGGGCAGCCTATGAGGCGGAAGCCCGGAAAGAGCGTCTCCAGGAGCTGCTGGCCGAGTGGCGCAGCCATGCCGGATTAAACAGTGCAGATGTAGCCGCTCGAATGGGTATTGCACCGTCAACGCTTTCACGCATGGAAAAAAATATCACCTCTGCCAGTGTCGAAAACCTTTCCCGATACGCGCGGGCGTGCGGCGTGAACACGGCTACGCTGTTTTTCAGTTAAACAGCATTCAAAGATGCGCGATGCCTGAGAATATGCGCGCGTCTGAAAGCGAAAAGCAGCCCTTCGGGCAGGTAAGGGGCGGTGCTGCCGCACCGGCCCTTAACTTTTGCCTGCCAGCCTTCCCGGTTATAAGTCCGGATAGTTTGTTAACCGCGTTTCATCTGTAATCTTCCCGCTTACACTGCCACTGCCACTGCCGGGACATGGCCCCCTTCGGCTCCCCGGCGTTGCCGGGTCGTCAGTCCTACTGGGCTAAGCGGCAAGCCGCTAAGCTCCGCCGAACCCCTCCGGGTTTCGGACATAGGGCCTGATGGCTGAGGTCAAAGGCTGCAACCGGCTATCGCCGGTGCGTTCACTGGCCCCGAAACGGGGCCGCTGAGGGCGTCACGCCGTTCCGCCGTGCCGGAGGTGTTCATGCTCATTTCATTTCGGTGCGGCTGTTCTGTTCCGGTGGTTCCCCGCGGAGGGCTGGTCGTAGCACCGTCATCCGTTCGCCCGCAAGGGTTCGCTTCGCCGTTCCTCGCCCGTTCGCACTCGCCATAAAGACGACTCGCTTGCGCTGCGGCCTCCGGTGACGCCCCCGCGTTCGCCCGTCTGCCGTTGCTCCTTTGCCCTTCGCCGCGATGAACTCACCGAAACATGGTTAACAGCAACCGACAAAGGAGAACCAGCATGAACACCCACAACGTCAAAACCGCCGCTTCTGAATCTACCGAAACATGGGTAAAACAAAACTTCGACGTGCACCTGGTTACGCGCACAAATCGCCGGTTCAGCCTGGCAAAGCTGGAAGGCGATCTGATGAAGCACCGCGCAATGGAGAAGCTGGGTGTCAATACTGAAGACCTTTTCGATGACCTGCAGATGGCAGCTTCCTGCATCAGCACGATGATTAACAAGGGTGACATCGTCACACCGTCCGGGTATGAGCTGGCGTCATCCGTGCGGTCGCTGGCTATTGAACTGTATCCTGAAGCCTGGGAAGCCGTGGATGGTCCTGACCTGCCGGAACTGGCATGGCTGCAGGCCGATGCTCCCGGATGCCGTGAGGCTGAGCGTCAGTCATATATCGAGATCGCCCGTCCTTTTGGCGTCACCGTATGCGGCTCTATGGAGTTCCACGAAGATGACAGAAACTACGGCACATACTGGCAGGACGGAGTAATTTGCCTGGGCCGTTCTGATACGATTGCAGAGGCAATGGAGTTGCTGGTTCAGGCTGACCTGAACAACGACTGGCAACTGAGCGACTACGATGCACTCAGCTTTCAACCGAAGACCGTCACAATCACCGACCTGGCACATCGTATAGTGCTGCGCGGTAATGCCAGTAAGCTGGAATGGACAGTACCGGAAACCGATCCGATAGCACTTGAACGCATCGCCGGACAGAAAGAGGCGCTTCTGAGCAAGGCTGCGTATGAGTCAGGTTGGGATAACTATGAAACTGCCCGCATGTTACGCAGTGAGGCTAACCTGCTGGAACTGGGCACCGTTCACGCCGTATGGCTGAACGATCCGGAAGTGGCTAAAGCCTTGAGAGAATACCGGCATCCGTCAAAACGCCTTGATGAAACAGAACTCATGGAAAATCTGGAGTTTTAGACCATTGCATGGCTGGCGCTGCCTGAAATGCACTGAGCACCAGGCAGCAAATCCACATGCCTGTGCTATCAGTTAATTTCAGGAGGTTTTATCAACCTGCAGGCTGTACGCATCAGCAAAATTGTATTTTATCAGTCAGGCCCGAATGCTCACGGAGCTGGCGCGAACGTAACCGGAGTTCCACATGGTAAATAATACTTCGGTCGATATAAGGCTGCCAGCGCGCTTTTCGCCACCTGAATTGCTGAAAATTGCTGACATTGAATGGCTGGTCAGTATCAGGCTGCTGCAGGATGGCTACGATGATGCCGCTATCACGTCTGCCGCTGCTACCGTTAAAACATTCGCCTGCTGTACAGGACTGGACAGCGAAAATGACCTGGTCGCTACAGCGATGACCGATCTGCTCGCCAACCTCATGCACCTGTGTCAAGCGTGTGATCTGCCGTTCTGCGAGGTGCTCAGTCGCGCCGGTGAACATTTCGAAAATGAAACCGGAAGCTGAATCCGTGCCGTGTAGGGCGCAAACCCTGCAGGCCTTTCAGGCCAGGCAAAACCCGGCGCTGACGCACCGGCTCTCTCCCTCCGCGTTCTCTGTAGTCTGCCAGTCATGCCGGGGGTCTCACTGCTGTCCGGATGGTGTTGCCGGTTATGCAGGCTCAGGTGCAATTGCTGCCTTTACTGACTAAACATCAACTTCCGGGGCCGGGACATGGCCCCCTTCGGCTCCCCGGCGTTGCCGGGTCGTCAGTCCCACTCCGCTAAGCGGCAAGCCGCTAAGCTCCGCCGAACCCCTCCGGGTTTCGGACATAGGACCTGATGGCTGAGGTCAACGGCTGCAACCGGCTGTGCCGGTGCTTCAACCGGGCGCGCTGCGCCCTTTAAGGGCGTCACGCCGTTCCGTCGTGACGACTGTGTTCATGCTCATCCCTGTGCTGTCACCCTATTCCGGCTGGTACGGAGCGGAGGGCTTTTCGTAGCACAGTCATCCGTTCGCCCACTAGGGGTACGCTTCGCCGTTCCTCGCCCGTTCGCACTCGCCACAAAGACGGCTCGCTTGCGCTGCGGCCTGCGGTGACGCCCCGTGTTCGCCCGTCTGCCGGTGCTACTTCTGCCCTTCGCCGCTCCATACCAACCGAAACAGGGTTTTAGTAACCATCAGAGGAGAACCAGCATGAACACACAGAACGTCAAAACCGCCGCAACCAAAACCACCGAAACCGGGGCTGAAGGGCAAAACATCAACGGCCTTGATCCGGCACTGGCTCAGAGCCTGGATTATCTCAGGTTATTGAAGTCGGAGAGCATGACCGAGGAAGAGCGTTTTGAACTTCTCACAGGCACTCTGTGGAATATGGCTGAAGAGGTCTGTAACACGGTTACTGACTGGTCGCGCCCGCGCCCGATGATCCCGCTGGCGTCATTTAAAGCGTGGATTGAGGCGGCACACATTGTGCACGGCTATCCAGACGGGACAGGCGATGCAGCATGGGGATACGCAAGCAGTGAACTGGCTTTGATTCTCAAAGCCGGATACGCCATGCATAAAGCGGATATTGCCTGATGAGCGAAGTGCAGATGTAAAAAAAAGCAGAGTTTCCTCTGCTTTCTTCACCGCCGGTATTTACGAGATACCGGCAACATCAAAACCAGAATCTGGAGAGATATATGATTTTTGACATGCAAATCGTCGCACATGCCATCGCGATTGTAAACGCCATGCGCAGCGGCCAGCTGGCACATTTAACGGTAATGCTGTTTTCACAGTGGATGCATGTAGCGCGTCAGGTGGAGAAACTGCCATGAATGAGATTATCGAGCATCCACTTTACACAGCATTCACCGCTCCTGTTCAGCAGGATGATATCAGCAGAGTGATGGGTAAGTACTGCCTGATCCGCCTGGATAATGGTGCTGAGTCCTTCTGGCACAATGGCCATTATGTCTGCGAGGCAAACGGTGCATATGGTGACACGGGTGTGTCAGATATTGCGAGACTGACCGCACGGGCGGGTTGTCATTCGTTACGGTGCATCGAGCTGCCGGTTCCGGATGGCGAGTGGTGCTGGGATGATATAGCGGAAAACCTCGCCCGCAGTGCCCTGAGTGAAACGGTACGGGCCTCCTGCATCGTGACGGGCTGTGTATCAGCGCAGGGCAGGGGGGTTCACTTCTGCAATCATCCGCTGCTGAGCGGTGACAACTCAAATCTCTGGTTTCCGATTGGCAATAAGGAAGACTGGTTTGCGGCCGTGGAGCGGATTCTGGTCATGAACGGTTTAGCCGAGAATCTCACCAGTCTGACACCGCTTCGTGACGGACCAGAGTACATGGACTGGAAAGCGACCTATAACAGGAAGGTCATAATTTAGGGAGCTACGGCCGGTGTAAACCGGCCATTCAGCCCACGAGCGGGTGCTGAACCGCGAAAAAAAACTGCAGGCCTTTCAGGCCAGGCAAAAACCCGGTGCTGACGCACCGGCTCTCTCCCTCCGCGTTCTCTGTAGTCCGCCAGTTATGCCAGGTGTCTCACTGCTGTCCAGGCGTAGCCGGTTATGCCGGTTCAGGTGCGATTGCTGCCCTTACTGACTAAAAATCAACTTCCGGGGCCGGGACATGGCCACCTTCGGCTCCCCGGCGTTGCCGGGTCGTCAGTCCTACTGCGCTAAGCGGCAAGCCGCTAAGCTCCGCCGAACCCCTGCGGGTTTCGGACATAGGGCCTGATGGCTGAGGTCAAGGGCTGCAACCGGCTGCCGCCGGTGCGTTCACTGGCCCCGAAAATGGGGTCGCTGAAGACCGGATCGGCAAAGGGCCGCCGTCCGGGACTGTGCCCTGTTCATCTCCCACGTTCTGTTTCGTTTCCTGAATCCCTCGCCGTGCAGAAACATGGCACACGGGCGTCTTCGCGCAAGGGACGCAAGCTAAACGGCTGCACCCGGTCCCTGCGGGCTGCGGCTTTACCGTTTCCCTCTGCGCTCAGCCTGGTCCCCGCGTGCCTGTTCTGCCCTCACGGCGAGGAACTCAGAGAAACATCAAATAAACCATACGGGAGACACAACATGTCACAGCTGAACGTCAACACCCCGGCTTCAGAATCTAAAGAATCATCGTCTTTAACGTCAAAACCATCAGAAGAGATCAGCTATGAAGCTATCCGCCGTGCCTTACGTCGCAGTCTTTTTTACAGGGATCATCCTCAGTTCAATGTGAACACCGCGGCGCTGCGTAGCGATTTCGCTATGAATCTGGAGTATCTGACGGCCGCAACCTTTACGCGCGAAGAGGCAGAATTTAATACGGGAAAATTCCGCTCAGGAATCGAGATGCTGCTGATTAACGCACATGAAAAACTGCAGATCACGGTTTCTGTTTATGCTCCAGCGGCAGGATCTGCACCGGAAACCTATGAAACACGGATCGTGCATTCAGCTAATCCGATAGGTGAAGAAGAGTATGCGGAAAATACCGAATACCAGACTACCAACGTTTACAAAATCGCAGGTGAGCTGAATGTTACGGCGCTAGAACTGTTCTGGTCTGAGCAAGAAGGGTTAATTAAATATGCGAAGCAAAACCTGCCCCGGACTAACGAATACAGCCCATTCTGCCACTGGCAATTTTCGAACCTGAGAGGATGAAAATATACTCCCCTGCAGTGCACTGCAGGGGAAGTGAGATATCTGATATTCAGCGAATCGCTGGCCGCTTTATAACCTGTTTTTATTTGAAAACTGATACTTTTTCTTTATGAGGTACTAAATTATGATCCGTTTATCTTCCCGCTATGCCGCCCAAACCGCTATCCGTAAAAGCAGCCCGCTGAATAATGATGAGCTGATGCGCATTGTTCCGAGTGCATTCTCAGCGGAAAAGCATGATTCACGCTCTGAACGTTACACCTATATTCCGACCATCACCCTGCTGGATAAATTGCGGGAAGAAGGGTTTGAACCTTTTTATGCCAGCCAGTCGCGCGTACGCGATCCGGAGCGACGTGAATTTACCAAACACATGATCCGCCTGCGCCGGGGGAATAATAACAGCGGCGAAGAGGTGCCGGAAATCGTATTACTGAACAGCCATGACGGCTCCAGCAGTTATAAAATGATCCCCGGTGTTTTCCGGCAGGTCAGCACGAATGGCCTGGTGTGCTGGAAATCGTTTGGTGAAATCAGCGTGCCACACAAGGGAGATATTGTATCGCAGGTTATTGAAGGCGCTTATGAGGTGCTGGGCGTGTTTAATAAGGTGGAAAATAATATCAGCATGATGAAATCGATTCAGGTTAACAGTGAAGAACGCCGCCTGCTGGGCCAGCTTGCGCTGGAATATAAATATGACGGAAAAGAGCCGCCGGTGTCAGCTGAGCGTATTATTAAGCCGCGAGCCTGGTATGACAAAGGCACCGACCTGTGGACCGCGTTTAATATCGTGCAGGAGAACCTGATCAAGGGGGGTGTTCCCGGCAGAACGGCGAAGGGAAAAAGAACCACGACCCGGGCAGTCACAGGTATCGACGGCGATATAAAGCTGAATCAGGCGCTGTGGAAGATGGCGGAGGAGTTCGCAAAACTCAAATCATGAAAATAACCCCGGCATGCCGGGGTTATTTTTTGTCAGGCATTACGTCCGCAGCTAAGAAATTTTCAGGCGCGGGCGTTTTCTTATTCTGCTTCGCCATTGCGGTGTAAACCTCATCCCGTGCAATGAGCACGCGGTAAATACTCTTAATCATTGCAGCATATTCACGACGCTGTTTGATCAGCTTCGGACTCGGGCCGGTGTTGTACATCCCGACGCTGTCCCAGTTTCTGCCATACTGTCTGAAATTTCGCGCCTCGATCCACGCACCGGTATAAATACAGATGCACGGATCTTTCAGCAGCCTTTCCCGCGTAATATCAAACTTTCTCAGCTGATTAAAGTGAGAGCTGTTTATCTGCATATTGCACACGTCATGCGTGCCGCCGCTGCTTTTCGTATTCAGCGCATTATTACGCATGCGTGATTCCTGAATAGAATGTGCCATCAGGAGACGCGGATCAATACCGAAATCCTGACCAGCTTTTTTGAAACACATTTCCGGTGCAGCCTGCGCACTGAATACAGCGGCAAGCGCGAGAGCAGCAAATACTTTCATTATGATAATCTCACGTACGCGCGCGTAAAGCGCCAGGCGGGTTCGTGTGGAAAATACCCGCTCAGATCATCGCTTGCAAGATAATTCGTTACAGACGCGCTCTGTGCGCTGACGGGTTGGTGACGAACCCCGTTAGGGATATAAAGAATTCAGCAGGATAGCGTTATTTATCAAGCCTCTCTTCGGGGGTAAGATTTCATCACACCCCACGCAAGATAAAATCTTGCAGTTTAGTTTTTTAAATACAGAGAGTTAACGTGAATATTTAGCTTTTTTTTAACTGTGTGATGAAAAGTGTGTGTTAATTAACACACTTTGTAGTGCCTTATTGTGTGTTAATGCAGTGCCTGATTGTGTGTTGTTTTAGTGCCTAATTGTGTGTTAATCCGGCACTGCAAACGGCACTGTAGTGTGTGCTGATTGTGGCTATTCTATTAAATCATTAACTTATGTAAGAAATGTTAGTATACAGTGCCGGATTAACACACATAAAAAGCGCCTGTAGTGCCGAATTAACACACATTAAAAGTCGCTTCAGTGCCGAATTGACACACATCGGGAGCAGCCTAAAAGCGCAAACTTCACATGAAAGTGTGCGCAGTGCCGGATTGACATACTCAGAACACAGGTGCAGTGCCTGATTAGCTGATTGCCCGGATTAAATGATCAGTGCCGGATTGACACACACTGAGCCCGGGGTAAATAATACAGGAATGTTAAGTTTATCCGAATGCGGCTGTAAGGCTGGCGCCGTAAAGACGATTATTATAAATAAATCAAAAAGGCAGAGAAAAATAAATCCTGCCTTACAGGGAATACAGGAATGGCGCGTAGAAATATTTACTTCAAAGAAAAAACTGAAAGAGAAGTTCAGGAGCTGGTGCAGATAGAGCTGCAGAACGGTGCAACCCACGGTGAGGTTAATTTTTCCTCTGTAGTAAATGAGCTGGTTGGTATCGGTTTGATGGTAAAAAAACATCAGGGGGAGGGGAATAAGTTTGATCTGGAAGAATTCAACCGTGACTTAATACGTCGCGTTGCCGGAACTCGCGAAGGAACCAGCATCATGATGGCCATGCTGACGGAAATGTATCTGCACATCCGCGGTGAGTCCGGACCGCAGGCGCTTGAAGAGATGATTGACCAGAACCTGACAGGAATGAGCACCTCAGAGGATAAAGCAGAGAGTAAACACTTTATTACTGACTAATACTTAAGTCCGGTAGGTCCGGACTTCATTTATTTTCGATAAAATCAATTAACGATATTTATCGGGATTCTGACCAAAAAAGTAGAACCTTTATCAATCTCCGAATGCGCACTGATACTTCCTTTCATTGTTTTGAGGTGGCTTTTAACAATAGAAAGCCCCAAGCCAAGCCCTTGCCTTGTTTGACTCTCTACACCCTGATTGAATGGCTTGTAAAGCATGTTAAGTTTTTGCATGTCAAATCCACAACCGGTATCGCTGACTCTCAGTAATAAGTGAGATTGAGCTACTCTTAATCGAACTTTAATCAAGCCGTTATTAGTGTTTTTATTAGCGTTATCGATAATATTGTGGATTATTGATATTATTTTCTGCTTATCTGCATTAATCAGAACGTCCTGCGGATATACATAGCATTCAATTTTATTTGCATTACTTTCATTAAAAAGAGATAAGCCCGCGTTCAATGCATCTTCAGTGTAGAAGCTAACATTATTAACACCGACATTACCAATCTCAATTTTTGAAAACTCAAGTATTTCTTTCGTTTGCTGATAGAGTTTATTAGAGTGATATGTGATTTTTGCAAGATACTTTTCTGAATTTAAAACATCCCCCCTTACATCAATCATATCTGAAGATAACTGGATTTTCTGAATAGATCCTGATAGCTCGTGATAGATTGCAGATATGAAAATATTTTTTCCTTTTATAGCTGAGTTTAGCTTCGCGATATGTACCCACAACAGAATAATTAAGGTGAATAGTAGTACTATGCTGGAAAGAGCTGCGAGTTCTGTATAAGAAGAGTTATCAACTATAAGTGATTTTATTGTATTAAAGTTTTTTATCTGGATTCTATATATAATTTCCTGCAGATTGATAAGTGTGGGCTGCATCTTGTTCATCTGCTCTAATAGCACATCCTTCCTTTTTGTTGGCGGTGTGGACTCATTAAGCCTGCTTAGCTCAGCACTTTGCTTTTCAAGAAGCTCAAGGGCACTCAGAAAATCAGGTTCATAATAAAAAGAGTTAATGCGTAATGATTTATTCTTAAGAATTCTGACTTTTGAATCAAAAACAGATTTCTTTGTTTCGAAATTATAAGGGTTTTCTATCTGGTAAACAGATGTCCGGGTTCTTTCAAATGCCAGGAAGAGGATTTCAGCCGTCGAATAGTTATCAAGGTTTGGCTCGATACTTTTATACTGGTTTTTGATCTCATTAAATTTCTGGACAGTAAAAAAAACTGAACCAGAAAAAAAAAGAGTCAGTACTAAGCCAAGCGCGACGGGAACAACCCTACGTTTCATTTGATAACCTCAATCCTGTTTATTTGCCAGACAGTTTTGGCATTCACTTCAAGTTTGTTTAGCTCCTGATGCTGGTCTCTTGGGTAGATAACGGCAAATGGACCAAGGTCAGAAACCGGTATTAGTTGACCGTTTTTACGGTATGCCAGGATAACCTGGTATTTCAGCAACTCTCCAACTGGCAGCGTGTAACTGTAGTCATCAAGTGCGTAGACTCTCAGGGATGAGGCCGTAATCGAGTACTTCGATAGCAACTCTGCGAAGGTCACTCCTTCAAAAGTAGAATTAGGCGTGAAGTTCGTAGCTGTAGTGATTGAAGTCACTGGTAGCTTCTGTAAATCCTCAGTAGAGATGTTTATCTCTTTACTGCCATCAGCCAGAACAAAGGAGTCAGCATATGCTGCTTTGGCTGATATCAGAGCGATCAAAAACGCTGTGAGCACCTTCATTGGTTCAATTTCCTTTTCTTCATGATTAACTGGCCATATTCATCATGACCGCAGCTATGCCAGCCTCTCCCTTGATAGAAACGTGCAGCAGAGGAGTGTTCGTCAGTGGTCAGTTCAATCTCAGTATCTCCCTGTTCAAAAAACCATTCAGTGATTTTTTCCAGTATTGTTCCTCCAACTCCCCGTCCCTGATATTCTGGCAGTACAAACAGGCCACCTATCAGTGCATGCGGTATGTGAATGCCGAGGCCATAACCCACATATTTATCGTCAATCCTGCAGATCCATCCTCCATCCTGAGCAACGTCAGCCAGGATTACTTCTTTCTGCAGATACTCAATCTGGTGGGCATGAACAATGTTTTCGGTGACAGAAAATCTTATGTCGTACATTTCTTTTATATGTTCAGCAGTTAATTTAATTAATTCCATTTCAGTGCCATTTAAAAAAAGAGGTTTGCCAGCAATATAGATGAAAGTATAAAAACTCGAGTCGGTTTTTCAACCAGCTCGACTCCGTATTCTACAATGGTTTCTCCTATCTCTCGTTCATGTTGATTCAATTGGCCTGTGAGCAGTATTATCGGGACGGTCTCGCTTTTAGAACGGATCTTCTTGATGACTGCCTCAGAGTTTTCACTGTAATCCAGTAGCCAGTCAATAACATATCCATCATAGTCTTCCCTGTCGACCGCCTGCATCATTTCATGTGCAGTCTCGTAAACTGACGCATCAATACCGTATCTGTTAGATACTGATTTTAATAGTTCGAGGAGTTCTTTGTCATTATCGAGTATCGCCAGTTTAGGAGCAGGTAAAAAATCCATTCTAATTACCCGCTTCATTTTTTTATTAAATTTAACACCAGTCGGATTTACTACATAATAGTTTTTATGAAAGTATGCATAGTTGATTCCAGGCTCTTTAATATCAACTTCTTCCTCACTTACAATAACGTTGCACCTTACATGCATGTCATTAACAATGAATATGCCGTTATATGGTTTTGCCTCTTCTAGTGATTCATTGAAATAATCATAAGCCGCTTTCAGTTCGCTATAGAAAACCCCTCTTTTACCATCGAGTTTTTGTTTGGCGCTCTGATATTTAATGCCGAGGATATCAGCCATTGTTGAGGCCTGCTTCCTTTTGTCGATTCCTTTCCGCTCGAAAAGTTCTAATACCTTTTTGAGGTTTTTATTAGATGTGTCCAAAGTCTACTCCCGCCCATCGGTTACGTTTCACTCAGCTAACGCCATGACTTAAGAATTTGGGTTAAACAAAAGATGATACACGAATGAGTATCTTTTGAAGGGTTTTTTAGTCTTGTAACTTCCTGTTTATTAAGGTTTTTTTCGATATTCTCAATATCTATATATGAAAATACTCAAAAACTACTCGAAATGCTTTTCATAACATGCATAATTCTTTACATAAACACATCACAATCGAGTTGCTTTTGAGTTGTTTGGTTAAATTTTTTAATCGGTAAGCGAAACAGCATAAAGCAAGCCCTAGCGGCTAACAACATGAATTTATTGGTCTTTACCCACGAAAGAGACGCCTTATGGCCAATGAAAAATCCATCAGAGGAGGTGCAGTTTTAGTTCACCTGTCAGAGGAGACTAACCAGCTCCTAGTAGAATCTTCGAAGCGTTCAGGAAGAAGTAAAACACGAGAGGCAAAAATCAGACTTGAAGACTCACTCAGATCGTTTTCCGACCTAGCCGCCACCGGTCGGAGATTCGAATCTGCCACTGACTGTGAGTAGTTTTTGAGTTTTTTTCGCCGCCCGCACCTCTCGTCTAAATCTGTATATATAACGCTACTATCAATTTACTGTATGCAAGGAGGTGAATATACATAGCCCATTCTGAAGCAGGAACTCATATTCGCTAAAAATGTTTTCCCAGACTGCATCAGAGTTTACTGATGCAGGACACTACCCGCCATTATAAAAAAGGCGAGTCATTTTTTTAGAACCTAATTCTGATTAAGGATTAAATAATGCAAACTTCGATTTTCGCTTCCGGTAAAACGGATAGCGTGGCGGTAGCATTGTCTGATGTCTACCAGAAACCTATATCTGGTAAATATTTTTCCATTAAACAAAGGCTGAAAGGTTTTTCCCATACCGCCTGTAAGAAAGTTTACCGGCATCGTGCAAACGTAACCCTTGTAGCTCTCGCAATGCTGTTCTTTGCATTGCCACATTTTGCAGGAGCTACTGACCTGCTGGCCGCTCAGAAGCAGGATGCCAAAGACACATTCGGTCATGGCAGTACCGTTGAGTGGGGGTTTTACATCGGCGAAATCATCATCTCGATTGGCGGATACATTAAAACGCGCAACCCGATGCTGTTCGTCGGCGGTCTGGCTTTCCTCATCGTTATCACCCGCGTCTTCTTCAGTCTCGCCGGCTAATCCTGTCATGGACAGGGAATCGCTTCAGTACCAGTTTCCGGAAACCCTCAATCAGCAGAAACGTTTAGCCGGACTCCCGACCGAGGAGGCCGTACTCATCATTGCGTGCGGCGTCATCGGTTTTTTCTGCGACATGTTCATTGTGATGCTGATTGTGGCAGGCGCGCTCTGGCTGTTAGTCCGTCACCTGAAGAAGGGGCAGGGCACCTGGTGGCTCATGAACCTTCTTTACTGGTACCTGCCGACCGCGCTGCTCCGGCTGCAGTTCCGCCGCGTGCCCGACTCGGGCAACCGGCACTGGATGCAGTAACTCACGCGCCATCTCCGGATGGCGCTTATTAAAAGGATAACGCTATGAAGTATCAGGTCCGGGAGGGGCGCAACCGGGTAATTATTCTGGCCCTGTGCGCACTTTCGCTGCTCGTGTTTATTCTCGCCGTCAGCAACGTCGTCACCGGCGCGCTGGCGTGGCACTTTGCAAAAAAGCAGAAGACCCTGACCACCCCGATGATGTTTGACCGCCCGTTCATCTCCGATTCAGCCTCCGGAGATGCGGCCTTAAACGGCATGCTGGTGCGCTCTTTCGTCAACCTCCGCCTTTCCGTCACGCCTGAAACCGTGGACAGCCAGCATGCCGCCCTGCTGCGCTTCGTTCCCGCTGAGTACCGCGACGACATGAAAAAGCAGCTCGCCGCCGAAGCTGAGTACATTAAAAACAACGGCGTCTCTTCCGTATTCCGCATCGATGACGAAATCACCGACTCCACCACCGGTGACATCACCGTGCAGGGCACGCTGAGCGCGAGCACCACGAACGGTAACCTGAACATTTCGCTTCCGGATGCCAGTAAAGCCTACCGGCTCAGCGTGCACTACGTGGACGGCCTTATCCGCCTGACGGCCTTCCCCGAGGTGCCCTGGACTCAACCTGAACGCCGCCCGCAACAGGACTGAACCGATGAAAAAGACCCTTTCCGCCCTGGCCGCTGCCGGCGCGCTGGCGCTGCTGCCTGCCGCCGGGCAGGCAGCCGTACCCGGCCCGGCCGGGACCCCGTTTGAGAATAATGCGCATCTTAAGGCGCAGATGAGTAATACCAGTCCTAACAAAATCATTATCGACGGCGAGCTGATTACCGGCATCACCGGTCCGGACAATGCCTACCTCAAAAGCAACACCGCCGACGGCGCGCTGCTGATTACGCCACAGACCGGTCAGGACTTCACCATCTTCCTGGAAACGGCCGGCGGCGTAGGCGTTTCGATCGACGTGTCACCCAAACCCGGTAACGGCCGCACGCTGCACCTGATACCGGCGGATGTGCCGCTGAAGCCCAACCCGGACGCAAAGGTATGGGAGGAGAGTCAGCCCTTCCAGAAAACGCTGGTAAGCGTTGCGCGCAGCATTGTCAGCGGCGGGGTGCCGGAGAATTACACCGAGGTAAAGGCCTCGCGCGGTCCCGCGTATAACCCGCCTGCGGGCGTGCTGCTGACACCTGAGCGCCAGCTTGCCGGCTCCCACCTGCAGGTAATGCGATACCGCATGAAAAACACCGGCTACGTGACGCGGTCGCTGAGTGAAAAACAGTTCTGGCAGAAGGGCGTGCGGGCGGTAATGCTCTCAACCCGCACCCTGTATGCAAACGGCGAAGGCTTCGTGTGGGTGATTTTCTCCACTGACGCGGAGGGCGGGTCATGAGCAACATCAACACCGCCACGCGCCGGCGCCAGTGGGTGATTGCCGGCGTGGCCGCCGCGGTCATGCTGGCCACCGGCGGGGGCATCTGGGCGTACTCACACCATCAGGCCGAGCTGAACCGGCCCGCGCCAAAGGCGGCACCGAACCTTACAGGAAGCCTGGTGAATACGTCCTTTACCGAAGGGGTGGCCACCGCCGCGCTGCAACAGCAGCAGAACAAGACCGCCGGCCTTGAGCGCGATCTCGGCACGCTTACCGGCACGCTGAAAAGCCAGAATGAGGAGCTGCAGAAGAAGCTCAACACGATGGCAGACGCAATCAGTCAGCTGCAGACGCAGCAGGCGGGCCGGCCGGCAAACGGTCCTGCCGCTACCACACCGGCGGCCGGAACCACTCCTGTTAATGCACCAGTCTCCGCCGGGCAGTCCGGTCCAGCGCAGTGGAGCATCAACAGTCCGGGCAGCGGACCGGCCAGAGGGCAGGGAGGACAGTTTTACCCGCCACAGGGGCAGGCCTTCTACCCCGGCGCCGGTACGGTGCGTCCGGGCGGTCTGAGCCGCGAAACCTTCACCTACGCTGCGCTCACCGAGAAAAAAACAAAGCTTCCCTGGATACCTTCCGGCTCCTTTTCTGAGGCCACGATGATTGAGGGCGCTGATGCCAACGCCAGCGTGACCGGTCAGCAGAATACCTCGCCGGTGGTCATCACCCTGCTCGGCGAGGTCTCCATGCCTAACGGGAAGACCTGGAACATGGACCAGTGCCGCGTGACCGGAGAAATGTACGGTGACATCTCCAGCGAGCGTGGTGAGGTGCGCACCAAAAACATCAGCTGCATCCTGGATAACGGCAAGCATATCGATATGCCTTTCGACGGGCACGTGTCCTTCCAGGGCAAGGTGGGCATCCGCGGCAAGCCGGTGATGCGTAACGGCGCCATTGTCGCCAATGCCGGTGCCGCCGGCCTGCTGTCCGGCTTCGGTGAAGGTATACAGTCTGCCGCCACGCCAACGGTCGGGCTGGGTGGCAGCACCTCAGTTGGTGCCGGTGACATCTTCAAGCAGGGGCTCGGTGGCGGTGCCAGTAAGGCTGCGGACACGCTGAGTCAGTACTGGATTAAGCGTGCCGAGCAGTATCACCCGGTGATTGATATCGGTGCCGGCAATGCGGTGACGGTGGTGTTCCAGCAGGGCTTCCGTCTGGAAACGATTGAGGATGCCGAAGCTGAAAAGGCGAAGCAGGAGGCTCCGCAGGCCGCCGTGCAGCAGGCCTCAGCAACTGCACCGGCAGTCAGCAGCAGTAACGGCAGTGCGCCTGTTCTGAATCCTGACGAAGTTCTGCGTCAGGCCAGCCAGCTGCGCCTTGGCGACACTATTAATTAAGGAGATGACAGATGAAACAGTGGTATGTACTCAAGTCGTTATTTAATCAGGAAAAACGCGCCGAAGCCCATCTGATCAATCAGGGGGTGGAATGTTACCTTCCGCTTTTCACCTGTCAGCTTGTTGCCGGGGGAAGCGTTAAACCGGTTAAACCCCAGCCACTTTTTCCTGGCTATCTGTTTGCGCGATTCGATCCTGAAGAAATTCACACAACGACTATTAAATCAACGCGCGGAGTCTCAACCATAGTCAGCTTTGGCAATCGCATCGCAATAATGGGTGATGCGGAAATGGAGCGCATGAAGCGGGGAGCTGAGTCGGCCGCGCAGGCAGACATGCAGGCGCCTGAGCATGGCGATACAGTTCTGATAACAAACGGCACGTTTGAAAACATGCAGGCTATCTGGCATGAGCCGCAGGGCGCTAAGCGTGCAATGCTTCTCCTGAACCTTATGGGAAGACTGGTTGAACTTGATCTCAAAAAGGTCCGGTCTCAGAACATCCAGTTCCGCAGGACGTCAACACACGGACAGGAGGCAGCATGAAGGGGCTGATTAGACGCTGGCGTCATCCGGATAACAGGGTTCACGTTTATGTGGTTCTGGTTGCAGTTATGCTGGCGGTGAACTTCACCGTATCCGGTCTGACGATGCGTGAGGGACTGACCGACTTCCCGGACTTCCCGGGCTGGCAGGTCTGGCGGCTGGCCCTGTTAGCATCTCCCGTTATTGTTCTGCTAGCGTACCTTTTCAGGGATATGGCGGTCATGACCGTCCGGGCGATGGTGGTGCTCTGGCTGATGGTGGCGGCATTTTATCTTGTCTGGGGCGTGTGGTTCTGGGCAATACCGGTACCCGACCCCAGAGACATTTTATTCATGGCAGGCTTTACCACCGCAATAGCGTATTTTTTTACGCTGCTCTTCACCCTGCTTAACATCAGATAACGAAAATCCGGCTGCGGAGGCAATCATGAGTGAATACAACCAGCGTGAACTGCGTATCCGGCTCTGCGCACTGCGGCTTCGTTATCAGCGTGCCTGGCTGACACAGGCGAGCAGCTGCAGGCTGGCCGCTATGCTGACCGAAATCGATATGGTCCGTCAGCGTCTGGCGTCTGACAGTGCCGGGCCTGATGCCGAATGCCTCAAGGTACTATCTGCCGGCGCACCTGATTCCGTCGCCGGCTCAGGTGACGTAACACGCTCTTCAGTATAACGGAGGTTTCTGATGATTCAGAATAAAAAGGCACCGGAGCCGGATGCGTTATTCATCCGCGTCTCTCACCCTGCCGGGAATATGCTGTTCCGGCTTGAAAGGCTTAACACCCGCCCGGTGCCGGATGCGGCAGTACGCCCGATGGCTGAGAATTCCGGGCACCTGCCCGCACGCACAGACCTCACGATTGAGCAGCTGGCGGCGTACATCGCTGACGTCATTCATCAGGTCTCACCGGGCACGCCGCGCGCAGACGTCTGGGTACGCACAAAATCGCCGGTGAAAAACATACCCGCTGCCAGCAGCCCCCGCGTTATGAGCGAGGATGCGCTTAAGGACCTGCAGATGGTCAACGCCTTCATGAAAGGTAAACATACCGGCTGAACCCAATTTTTTAGTGCCTTCACCAGGGCAACCTGCACCACCCGATTGACCCGCACGTTTATCTCCCTGACCCATTGCGGCCCGCCCGCCACTGAGGATTCCACCATGCAGAAACTTTTTGCGTGCGCACTGCTGTGCGCTTCGCTGACCGGCTGCGCCGGCATGAACTCTGATTTTGACTGTAATAAGACCGCGACCGACCAGTGCCTTTCGATGTCCGATGCCAGCAGGCTGGCATCAAAGCACCAGAGCCTGGACGACCTGACGGCAGCTAAGGAGGCCGGCCCAAAGCCTGCCGCTGAGGCGCTGGCGACGCCCGGCAACGTGAAGCCCGCCGTCAGCCCTTACCGCCCGGTAAGCGTGGCAACACTTGCCCCGCTTACGGTTAAAGGGCAGGGCGGGACCGCAGACAGCCTGCGGGCATCCACGGTGCCGATCCGTAACGGTGCCACTGGTCCTGTGGTCCCGGGTGACTACAGCGGACCGGGACAGGTGGACGCCCGCCGCATCCCGGATGCGACGCAGCGCCTGTGGATTGCGCCCTGGGTGGATGAGCAGGACAGCTTTCATCAGCCTGCCGTGGTTGAGTTCGTGAAAGAGAAGTCCCGCTGGGATGAAGACTTTCGCGTAATCAGCGAGGGGGAGTAATGAAAAAGCGTTTTTCATTCAGCAGCGCGCATGAACGGCCGGAATCTGCATCGTCCGCTGCAGCGCTGCATCACCTGGTCCGGCCCGGGCTGATGTTCGCGGATGCGCCCGGTTACGGACACGTCTTTGCGCACAGTACGCCTGGTACCGGAAAGTCCACACTCTTCCCTGCCCTGATAAAGGCCGTGCTGAAAACAGAGCGCGCCGGAGGCCAGCATGCTCAATAACGTTATCGATCACCTCACCGGTATTTTCAGCAGCAGCCGGGATGAGGGCGGCGCAAAGCAGGCGCGCCAGAGGCTGCAGGAGAGCTTCAGCTATCCGTCGCTGACCAGCCTGCTGCCGTGGCGTGAGTTCGACGAAAAGTCCGAGCTGTTCATCAACAGCCGCTCGGTCGGCTTCATTATGGAGGTGGCGCCGCTTGCCGGCGCAAATCAGCAGGTGGTACAGGCGCTCGATGACCTGCTACGCAAAAAGCTGCCCCGTAAAACGCCGGTCACGGTGCTGATGGTGGCCAGCAAGTGCGTGGGCGACATGCTGGAGAACGGACTGAGCCGGGACATGTGGAAGGGTGACATGGCGCCGCGCCTCAACGCCATCACCAAAGCCTTCTGGGAGCGGTCGGCGCTCAAGGGGCTGGCCAACGAGCGCGAGTATCCGCTGTACCTGCGTAACTACCGCGTGTTCCTGGTGTACGCACACTCCGGCACCGGCGGCATCAGATCGATGGACGCGGTGGCGCATGTTCGCGAAACGCTCCGCGTATCGATGCTGGCCGCACACATGGACACGCGCCGCGTGGGACCGAATGAGTTTTTATCCGTCATCCGCGAGCAGCTTAACTACCGGCCGGGGCAGGTCAGTACCGGCAGCGAGCACTGGAACCCGGAGCAGGAGCTGCACCGCCAGTGCGTGGATAACAGTACCGAAATGGAGGTTCATCCGGATCACCTGAAGCTGATCACCGCGCGGCAGCAGGGTGACCGGGCGGTCAGCGACAGCGGCGATAAAGCGGTGGTCAGCACGCGCATCGTGAACATGCAGCTGACGAAGGTGCCGAGGCAGTTTGCACTCTGGCAGGCGGCGGACAACCTGCAGAACATGCGCTTCCCGGATTTAGGTATTCCCTGTCCGTTCCTGCTGAGTTGGACCATCTGCGTGGAGGATCAGGTGAGCAGTCAGAACGAGGCTTTTCGCAAAGAGCAGGACATGGGCAAGAAGGCCAACTCCTCCTACGGCAAGCTGTTTCCCAATACGCAGCGCACCTATGAGGAGTGGCGCGACCTGCGTATGGGGCTTGCCAGCAACGAAATCGCCATGTGCAGCTTTAACCTCAACCTGACTCTGTTCACGCCCGACAGCGACAGCGAACAGCAGCGCTGTGAACTCTCCGCCATCAACGTGTTCCGCAAAAATGACCTGGAAATGTCCGCCCCCCGTTACCAGCAGCTGCGCAACTGGATGACCTCGCTGCCGTTCGTGATGCAGGAAGGGCTGTGGGACGACATGAAGCACATGAATGCCACCCTGCGCTGCAAGAGCTTCAACGCCGTCAACCTCATGCCGGTCGTGGCCGAGCGGCAGATGGCGGCATCGGGCAGCCCGCTGCCGACCTATCGCAACGCGCTGGCCTTTTTTGACATGTTCAGCGAAAGCAACGGGGCCACCAACTTCAACATTGCGGTGACCGGCACCACCGGCGCGGGGAAGAGCTTCTTCATACAGGAAATCCTGCGGCAGGTGCTGAACGCCGGCGGCTTCGGCTGGGTTATCGACATGGGGGGCAGCTATAAGAACTTCTGCCGGCAAGCGGGCGGGGCCTATCTGGATGGCGCGACGCTGCGCTTTAACCCGTTCGCCAACGTGCGGGACATTAAAGAATCCGCCGAGGGCATTCAGGGCCTGCTGACCGTTCTGGCCAGCCCTAACGAACCGCTGGATAAGGTCAGCGAAACCATCCTGCTCAAAGGGGTGGTGGCGGCATACGAATCGAAGCAGAACACCGCGCGTATCGACGACGTGGTGCTGTACATGAAGTCGGCGGCAGTGAAAGAGGAATATGGCCAGCAGCCGACCATCATGAACCGCATTAACGAGCTGGTGCTGCTGCTGGACCGCTGGTGCACGTGGGGAGCCAACGGAGACTACTTCAACTCGGACAAGCCGACGCTCGACGGCGACACGCGCTTTGCCGTACTGGAGCTGCTGAGCCTGGAGAACCAGCCGCACTTGCTCTCCGCCATCCTGTACTCACTGATTCTGGCGATTCAGGAAAAGATGTACCACTCGCCGCGCAGCCTGAAGAAGGTCGCCATTATCGATGAAGCCTGGCGCCTGTTCAGCGGCTCTAACCCGCACGCGGCCCGCTTTATCGAAACCGGCTACCGTACGGTTCGCCGCCATCGCGGGGCATTCATCACCATCACGCAGGGCATCAAGGACTTTACCGGCACCAAAGACCAGGCGGCACCGCCAGCTGCGGCGGCGGCATGGGACTGTTCGGGCACCAAAGTAACCCTGCTGCAGGATGCGAAGGCATTCAAAACCTACCTCAACTCCAACCCGGATCAGTTCAGCGAAGTTGAAACGCAGGTCATCCGCGGCTTCCAGCCCGCGCGCGATACCGGCTTCAGCTCGGTAATGATCTCTACGGGCGAAAACAGCTCGTTCCACCGCGTCTTTGTTGACCCAGTCACGCGCGCCATGTTCAGCACCCGCGGGGAAGACTATCAGTACATGACGGAGGCGCAGAAGGCCGGGGCGACCAGCGAAGAGGCTGCCTACCTGCTGGCCTGCGAGCCGCACATGTACCAGGCCGAGATGCAGGAGCTGGAGCGCTGGGCCGGACTGACCACTGCTTAAAAGAGGAATTAACGATGCAGGAAGAAAGACAGCCGCCTCAGCAGGTGGCCACAGAAACCGCGGATAACGCCGGGATGAGTGACGGCGCTCGCATGACAGCGGCTGCGCGACTGATGCGCAGCCGCAGCATCCGGCTGGCGGCGTTCACCGTGCTGGTCATCGCGACAAGCGCCGGCGTCAATGCGCTGGTTGCCAGGGCCGTACAGCGAGATTACGTGGTGTTTGACATGAAAGGCACCATCGACACGTTCCGGCAGCAGACGGCGCAGCAGCCGCTGGAAAAGGGGGCGCTGGAAACGCTGACGAAGCGCTTTGGCGCCGCGCTGGACGCCAGCCTGTCTGACTGGCAGGCCGCACACGGCGGCGTCATTCTGGTGAAGGGCGCGGTGGTTGCCGGCGTCACCGATATCACCCCGGTCATTCAGGCCGATATTGCCCGGCAGATGCAGGGGGCGCCATGAGGCAACTCGCCACAGCGGTTGTTCTGCTCGCTGCAGTGGTTGCTCAGCCCGTGCAGGCGAAAGAGCTCGGCACCATCGGCCACCTGTTCCCGATCGCCGAGCCGGACCTGCTGACCTTTATCGGTCAGCGCCTTAAGGGCATGGAGGACAACGGCGAGATGGACCGCCTGCAGCGTGAGGCGGAGGCCCGGGTGAAAGCCCATGCCGTTCGTCCGGCCCCGGTGGCCGGGCTGACGCCGGCGAAAACGGACCGCGCGTTCTTGTATGACCCGACCTTTACGGTGCGGGAAACCATCCGCGACATGCGCGGCAACGTCATCGCCCGGGCAGGCGACAAGATTAATCCGCTTGATAAAGTCGCCTTCAGCGAGACGCTGTACTTCGTGGACGGTGACAATCCGCAGCAGATGGCGTGGCTGAAGCCGCAGTTCGCGGAGCTGCAGAACTTTAAAGTCATCCTGGTAAAGGGCAACGTGCACGACAGCAGCATCGCGCTGGACGAGCCGGTGTACTTCGACCAGTACGGTACGTTAACAACAAAATTCGGCTTTGAGCACACGCCGGTGCGCATCACGCGCGCGGACAGGATGCTCCGGGTAGAGGAGGTGGCACTGAAATAAGTCTCAGCACACAGGGGAAGATATCCGGGATACAGGGATGGTTCACAGTGGCCCGGAACCGTAGCTGACAGCGGCTGGTCTATAATTCTGCGCGTGAATACTCACACAAAGGGATACAGGCAATGAAAAAGCTGATGTTAGGATTTCTGCTTCTGGCTACCGGCACTGCCACAGCCGCCTCGTCATTTACGCAGGACTGGCCGTCATGCGACGTAAAGGCTCAGCATGACGTGAAGGGGGAAACCGGCGGAAGTATTAAAGACCCGCTTCAGGCGCACATATCGGTACGCATTAACGTGCTGCAGGCCGATATCGGTAATGCCCGCAAGGCGCGTCAACTGACGGAAGCGCAGTCTGAACAGCTGTGGCAGCAGGCTGACCGGGTCAGAAAAGATGCTGACGGCTACGTAAAGCAGCAGGGCTTTCTGAGTGCGGCCGAGCGTGCCAGCTATGACCGCGAGCTCGACACTATCGCCGGCAGGCTGTGCCGCGCGGTGAAGTAAATCCTCCCCCGGGTGGCTGCGGCCACCTGAATGCCTTTTCTGCCCGCAGTGCGCAGGCTGTTCGTTCCTCGCGCTGCTGCGGTACGCCTCAGCCTGCACCCCGCAGGCAGGCCCGTTTAACGTCTGACCCCGGCAGTTCCGCTGCCGTCTTTACGGAATCTCACCCTATGACACACCCTGCTGAAATATCGGCTCAGCCGGTCGTGCGCGATCGCTGGGGCGGCTGGACGCATCCTGAATTTTTCGTGCCCGCTGACGGCAATGAATATCCGCAGCCCGGCGAGTTTGAGGCCTGGCTTACCGCACATAACCTGGCGGCCGCCTTCACTTGGATGGAAAACGACGCGCCGGACTGGATGATGCAGGCCTTCCGGAAAACCGGTGACTGCAGCCGCTGGGAGCCGTCCGGGCCCGCGGGCGAGGGCTGGTTTACCGGCAGCATTCACGACACGGACGACGGCCCGGTATGCGTCTGGCTCCGCAGTAAAACAGAGGTCAGAGGCTCATGAAACGTTTCCTCCTCATAATCTGCCTGCTCACGGCAGGTGTTATGGCGAAGCCTGTCATGGCAGCGACCAGCAACGCCGGCGACGGGCGCTGGGTAAACCCCATCAGTGACGTCTGCTGGAAGTGTCTGTTCCCGATGTCGCTGGGCAGCATCCAGCTCGCATCAGGCGCACATCCGGACACCCCGAATCCCGCCTCACTGATTCAGATGTGTCCCTACGGTATTTTCTACCGGCTGGGTCTGGCCATTGGCTTCTGGGAGCCGCTGGCGCTGACGGATGTGACGCGCGAACCCGGCGTCATGGTGAACATGGGTGGCTTTAAAATTAACCTCGGTCGCACCGGTGCCGGACGCGGCGGGCAGAGCGACTCACCTACTCCCGGCAGCTTCTATCACGTTCACTGGTACAAATATCCGCTGATTTACTGGCTCAACATCATCACCAGTACGGGCTGCATGCAGACCGGCGACATGGACATCGCCTATCTGTCCGAGGTTGATCCGCTGTGGAACGACAGCACGCTGGCCATGATCCTGAATCCGGAAGTGGCGCTGTTCAACAACCTGCTGGCGCAGGGTGCCTGTGCGGCGGACTCGATTGCCTCCACGGCGGGCGTGCCGCTGGACCCGTTGTTCTGGTGCGCCGGTGCACAGGGTTCGATGTATCCGTTTACGGGGTTCACCAGTAATGAGTTTTCACCGCTGGAGGCCTCGCTGCTGGTCAGCGAACGCATGGCCTTCAAGCTGCACCGGGAGGGACTGGTGATGGAGACGGTCGGGGCGGACGTGGCTGTGTGCTACCAGTATCCGTCCCCGATCATCCCGAAATCACGCTGGCGTTATCAGATGGTCAATATGTACCCCGAACCCAGTGACTGCCACCCTTTCGGCACCACGACCCAGCTCTGGGGCTCGGTACACAACTCACCGGCGACGAAAAAGAACTTCGGCTACCTCATGTGGCGAAAGCGTAACTGCGTTTATCTGTAAGGACTCACCATGAAACAACCTCTGATTACGGCGCTGCTCGCGGGCGCCGCGCTGCTGTGCACAGAAATGGCGAAGGCCGCTGATCAGCCGGTCGTGTCAGGCAACGACATGGCGTACATGAAACAGCAGCAGCGCGACCTGGAACTGTTCAAAAGCCAGCTGAAGGGCATGAATATCACGCTGCCGGATGCGCAGCAGGGACGGGTCTCGCAGCTGCAGAATGAAATTGCCGCCGCACAGGCGGATCAGAACAGCGCTGCGCGCCCTACGCCGCGTGCCGTTTACTTCGTCAGTCTGGGTATCCCGGAGGAGGGGCTGCTGCCGATGCTTGCGGACGCACGCCGCTTCGGCATACCGGCCACGCTGCGCGGCCTGCTGAACAACGACTTCCGTCAGACGGCTGAGACGATGTTTGAACTGTCCAAAAAAGATAAGCAGGCAGGGGTGCAGATCGACCCGACCCTGTACGAGAAGTACAACATAAAGGCCGTGCCGGCGCTGGTCGTCACCTGTGGCAGTCAGTCTGATGTGATCTACGGCAGCCTGCCTGTGAAGCAGGCACTCGAAGAGGTTAAGCAGCGAGGTGACTGTGGCAGTACGGCCGCGCAGCTGCTGCAGGACGCGGAAGGTGCAAAATGAAGCGAGTCCTGCTGCTTTCTTTATGTCTGATGGCGTCTGGTGCATTCGCTGATGCGACGAGTGACGCTTACAACGCGGGTGCGGGGTATGCCAGCTCAAATAAGGGGCAGGGCACCGCTGCAGCAAAGAGGACCGATCCGGCATCGGTCATTCCGGGCTATACAGCCAGTCCCTCGCAGGGGGGCTACTACGGCGGCGTGCAGGGCGGTGACGGCGGGATAAAGGATAAGGGGCAGACCCAGCTCGGAAGTAATGAAGCGGGGCAGGCCGTCACGGACTCTTCAACGAAGAATCCGCCCGTAACCATTGATCCGAACGCCGACTTTATCCAGAACGGCAAGAATGCAGAAGCCAACAGCGGCTCTATCGTGGACGGTACCAACAGCCAGTGCACCACAAAGGTTGTCTCAAAGTCAGTATTCGAAAACTTCACCTGCGACAGGGACGTGGCGCAGGTTCAGACCTGTGCCCGCACCGGCAGCGTTATCGTCACGGGCTCAAGCCACACGGAGACCCGGACGATGAACATGCTGCTCAAAAATGCACGCCGCTCGGGCAAACAGGTACTGTTGGATTTCACGTTTCCGGAAACGGCCACGCTCGTCAGCGGCACCACGCAGCTGGTTTATACGCCGGCCCCGTCCTACAACTCGGGGGTCAATTACGTTACCTCGATTCTGAACAATAACGTTACGCTCCGCTACGGTAAGAAGGGAGCCGACAGCCTGGGTATTGCGGGGCTGCAGGTTAACGCGGGTCAGGTTTACTCTGCAGTCATTACCCCTGATGGTTCACGTCTCGATGCCACTATCACTACGCTCATTAAATACATTAATGACGGCACGACTCTGTTTCATCTCGACGTAACGTTTAACGTAACCGTGTCGGACAAAAAGGCCGACACGACCTGGTCCGAAAGCTGCAGCTTTGACAAATCACAGGCGACCGCCAGTACCGGCAGCGTCTGCACCGACCCGGGCGGCTCCCGATCTGTTACCTCCGACGGCCAGACCTATACCCAGACGCAGGGCTGCTGGCAGTACCAGGACAGCTACATCGTGCCGGTAAACTCCACCGGTAACTGCGCTCAGCTGATGTCTGACCGGAACTGCACTATTGCCGGCCGCGGCTGTACCGAGGCGGAAGGCGGAACGTGCATGCATGAGCAGGATACTTACCAGTGCCAGACCACCTACAGCTCGCAGGGCCTGCTGTGCGGCGGAGAATACCTCTGTCAGAGCGGCGACTGCAACGGTACCGACGGTGCCGGCGACAGCGGCTTTGATACCGCCGTGGCCAAACTTGCCGGTCTTGCCTCCGCCGGCGATGACGTCAAGAACGGCGATCAGATAGATATCAAGGCCTTTACCGGACAGGCACTCTACTGCCGCAAGGCGATGGCCGGCTTCTCAAACTGCTGCGTTGATACCGGCTGGGGGAACAGTTCGGGGCTGGCCAACTGCAACAGTGACGAAATGGCCATCGGTAAAGCGAAGGCTAAAAAGATCACCGTTCTGGTCGGCGAAGCCTGCAACAGGGCCGTGCTGGGGGTGTGCGTGCAGAAGAAGCAGGCCTACTGCGTGTTTGGCGGCAAGCTCGCCCGCATTATCCAGGAGCAGGGGCGCCGCGATCAGCTGCACGTCAGCTTTGGCAGCGGTGACTCACCGAACTGTCGCGGCATCACGGTTCCTGAACTGCAGGCCATTAACTTTGATCTGATTAACTTCCAGGACTTCTACAGCGACCTGATGGCCAACCAGAAAATCCCTGACTCAGCGGCGATGATCAAGCAGGCAAAAGACCGCATAGCTGCACAGGTCAATGCGCAGACAGGAGGTAAATAATGAAGCGACTGCTGATTAGCCTGATGATGGTTATGTGCGGCGGACAGGCGGTGGCGGACGATGCGCCGGCTGCTGACGCGGTGGTAACGCCGGCCGACCCGTTTACCGGCTGGCACTGGTACAACGAGCCGAAGAAAAAGCCGGACCCGCCGGCACCTAAAGCGCAGCCTGCGCCGCAGGTGCCGGACTTCAGCAGGCTGTCACCGTCAGAGCAGGCGGACGTACTTAAAGCGTACACAAAGGAGGCGCTGAACAACGCCATCCTCCATCCGTCTGCAGAGCATACCGCCACGTTCCTGCGCTGGCAGAAGTTCTGGACCGACCGGGCCTCGATGTTCAGCCAGTCCTTTGCCGTGGCGCAGCTCGACCATCCGGATCTCGACTACAACCTTGACCATCCGCACTACAACAGTACCGCGCCGCTGCAGCAGGCGCGGGACCAGCAGGAGCAGACGCAGGCCATCAGCCAGCTTTCTGGTCAGTACGGGCTGTTCTACTTCTACCGCGGCGGTGACCCGATTGATGCACAGATGGCCGGCGTGGTGGCGGACTTTGCCCGCCTGCGCCACATCTCCCTGATACCGGTCAGCGTGGATGGCACGGTGTCGCCGCAGGTGCCCGACAGCCGGCCGGACGCCGGTCAGAGCGCGCGCATGGGGATCAGCCATTATCCGGCGCTGTTCCTGGTTGACCCGAATTCGAAAAGTTTCCGTCCGCTCGCCTACGGCTTTATGACGCAGGACGACCTGGCGAAGCGCTTTCTCAATGTGGCCACAGGCTTTAAACCTAACTTCTGAGGACCTGATTATGCTGACACTCTCACCTGTCTGGCACGGGCGGCTGCGTGCTACGAACCGGGCAGATAACGTTCTGCTGCAGACGCTGGTTATCCATCCGGCGCTGCTGTTTTTTCTGCTGTTCCTGCTTAACGCACACGGTCCGGGAGGCGGCGGACAGTGGCTGCTGAACGAGGCCGAAGCGCTGGTGCGCGACGCCCCGGCGGGACAGGTATGGGGCTGTGTATCGCAGGCCATGCCCGTGGAGACCTGGCCGCCGGTTCCTGATACATCACGGGATAAGGCCGCACCGGTCAGCAGAGATATCAGGCCTGCACCCCCGCCTGCCATGTGCGTAAAGGCGGCGGTGAGCCGCGATGCGTGGGCTGCGCAGACTAATGACACGCTGCTGTTCCTCTATAAGGCTGGCGTGGTGCTTTCCGTCATATCAAGCCTGGCCGTGAGGCATTTTCGCCGCCGGGTAAATGGAGAAAACGTATGAACAGACTTCCCCTCATTATTACGCTGTTTATGACGGGCATCATTTTTAACTGCCTGCGCCAGCTGCTGGCATGGTCAGCCAGCTTTACGTACGACGTGCTTGCCGGCGTCTCGGTGGCCTGTCTGGTTCTGGTTGCGCTGGGCCTCATCGCGGAGCTGATTACCTGGCGAAGGTCGTGTGGCGGCCGGGGAGGCCATCATGAGGCTTAACGTGCTGCTGACGGTACTGCTGATGCTGCCTGCATTCGCACAGGCATCGGTGGCCTCGGACATTGCTGCGCTGGAGCAGGCGAAGGGGCAGCGCGGTGCGCAGCTGCCGGATTTCGGACTGCCCGGAACACGCCCGGTGCGTGCGGCTTCTGTAAAGCCGCCCAGAATGATGACCCTGACCGACGGACGTCAGGTCAACCTGAACGACTATGCGGTGGTGGTTTTTATGCAGCGCGGCTGTCAGTACAGCGCGAAGTTCGACCCGCTGCTGAAGTCCTGGGCTGATGCGGAAGGGATAAAGGTGTACCCCTTTACGCTTGACGGCTACGGGGATACGGCGTTTCCCGTTGCGCTTATCCCGCGTAAGGCGGGACCGAATGAGCCGATTGCCGGTGAGATCCTGACCTTCTTCGGCAACGGGCTGCCCATCGCCACGCCGACGACCTTTATGGTTAACGTGAACACCAACGTGGCCTACCCGCTGTTTCAGGGGGAGACGGACATGGGAACCATGAGCCAGCGACTGGCGCAGATGATCGAAGCCGATATCGATAACCTCCCGCCGGACACGCTGGGTCCGGTCCCGAGCAGTGCCTCACTGACCCCGCAGTAATACGGGCGGCTGTGCCGCCGACGGAAAACCCATGACTGAAAAAACGTTAACGCTCTCCCGACTGGAGACTGCGCTGCTGCTTGTCTGCGCCTCGCTGCTGGCCGCCGCCGCCCTGTATGCCTAGCTCGCCTGTGAAATTGCCGGCCGTATGGATGGCATGACTTACGGTTCTGACGCGCTGGTGCTCAGCAGTCTGCAGCTTTATCCGCTGCTGTTCCTGTTCTCCCTTGCCGGTGGCTTCGGCTGCGGCGTGCTGACTAGCATCACCCTGCGCCGCCACGGATTTATGAATGAACGGAGTTTTCAATGACAGAACGTACACACTTGCAGGCGGGGAAAACATCATGAATCTGCGTCAGTTCCTAACAGGCGCTCTGGCCGCTCTTACACTGAGTGCGCCGGCCTTTGCCGACGTGCAGGGCGACCTGAACGGCTACTTTGGCAGCCTCGGCTTTGACGGCAACGTCTCAAAAGCGCAGGCATGGCAGGGGCAGGCAGCAGGCTATGTTACCGGCGGCTCCATCTATCTGCGTAACCCGGTCAAACAGGTGCAGCTCATCTCGATGCAGGTACCGTCACTCAACGCCGGCTGTGGCGGCATTGACTCCTATCTGGGCGCCTTTTCATACATCAACGGTGCCGAACTGCAGCGATTCGTTAAGCAGATCATGAGTAATGCGGCGGGTTACGCCTTTGACCTGGCACTGCAGACGATGGTGCCGGAGCTCAAGCAGGCCAAAGACTTTCTGCAGAAGCTCGCCTCGGACGTGAACTCCGCCAACATGAGCTCCTGTCAGGCCGCGCAGGGTATCATCGGCGGCCTATGGCCGGTGTCTCAGGTATCGAACCAGAAAATCTGTCAGGACATTGCGGGTGAGAGCAACATTTTCTCCGACTGGGCGGCGTCGCGTCAGGGCTGCACAGTGGGCGGTCAGGGTGACAGCGTCACCGGCCGGGCGTCCGATACAATGAAGGACCAGGTGCTGAAAAACAAAAACCTCATCTGGGACGCGCTGGGCCGCAACCACCTGTTCGACGGTAACCGCCAGCTGAAGGAACTGGTGATGAGCGTGGTGGGCTCCATCATCTTCAATAAAGCCGGACAGGTCACCGTCCTGACGCCGCTGGTTGATAACCGCGACATCATTACCGTGCTGATGCGCGGCGGCACCGCGAAGATGTACGGCTGTGATGAGCAGGACCTGTGCCTCGGGCCGACGGTGGCCAGCGTCACGGTCAGCAGCGACGTGGCGCTGGTGACTCAGGTCCGCAACCTGATGATTTCCATCGACAGCAAGCTCACGGCCGATACCGGCCTGTCGGACAGAGAGAAGGGCTTCATCAACACCACTTCGGTGCCGGTGCTGAAATACCTGACCAACTCCCGCAGCATGGGCATGAGCCCGACCTACCTGATACAGGTCGCCGATTTTATCGCGCAGGACATGATGATCCAGTACCTGCAGGAGCTGGTAAAGCAGGCAAGCCAGTCACTGGCCGGTAAAAACTTCCCTGAGCAGGCGGCCGGCGAGCTGCGTAACAACGTACTGGCCGCAACCTCGCTGCTGGTACAGATGAAGCTGCAGAGTACAGCCGATCAGAACGCGCTGGACGGCATCGATCGCAACATGCAGTACCTGCAGCAGCAGGTATCCACCATTATCTCGACGTCCTATCAGGGCAACTATCAGTGGGGAACGGGCAATGACTGAGGTCTGGACCATTTACGGCGGTGACATGTGGCGTCAGGTGTTTAACGGCGTCGTCACCGTCATCGGCAGCGACACCTATGACACATTAAAACGTATCGCCGGGCTTTTTGGCGTGCTGGGCGTGATCTTCAGCTTCATCAAATCGCGCAACCCGATGGTGTTTGCCAGCTGGCTGGCCATCTTTTTTCTCATTACGTCAGTACTGCTCGTTCCGAAGCGCAGCGTGCAGATACTTGATGTCACCGATCCGGCGGCAGTTTATCAGGTCGATAACGTGCCGGCCGGCCTGGCCTTCATCGCGGGCCTGACCACGTCCGTGCAGTTCGGCGTGGCGCGGCTTTATGAGTACAGCTTCTCGCGCCCGGACTCGCTGACCTATACGAAGTCCGGCATGCTGTTCGGTTCGCAGATTGTGGCGCAGACCACGGACTTCCGGTCACAGAACCCGCAGCTGGCAGGCATGCTTACCGACTACGTGGAAAACTGCGTGGTGGGGGATATCCTGCTGAATAACAAGTACACCGTGTCACAGCTGCTGAACAGCACCGATCCGCTGACGCTGATTACGAATAACCCGAGCCCGCTGCGCGGTCTGTATCAGGATACGGGCAGCGGCCGGCAGTTTATCACCTGCCAGCAGGCGGCGGCGGTCGTCAAAAACCTGATCGGGGCGGACGTGCGCATCGGCGGCACAACCTGGCATGCACTGGCCACGCGCGTGTTCGGCAGCCGCGTCAGCGGGGACACGCTGCTCGGCAACGCGATGGATGAGAGCTACAACTTCTTCTATGCAGGCGGCCTGAGCGCAGCGCAGATTATGCGTAATAACATCACCAATGCGGCCATCCGTGACGGCTGGAAAGGTTTTGCGGCACGCTCTTCCGATACGGCCAACCTGCTGAATCTGGCCACCGAGTCCAGTATGACCAAGCAGCGCATCAGCTGGGGGGCGGGCGGCGTGATAGCGTCGCGTACGCTGCCGATGTTCCAGTCGCTGATGATGCTGGTACTGATTGCGCTGTTCCCGCTGGTCATCGCGCTTGCGCTGGTGAATCACGACATCTTCGGGCTTAAAACGCTGAAGCTGTACGCTGGCGGTTTCGTTTATTTCACCATGTGGCCGGTGATGTTCGCCATTCTTAACTCGCTGGCCAACTTCTATCTGCAGACGAAGACCGGAGCCACACCGCTGGTGCTGGCCAATCAGGATCAGGTCGCGCTGCAGCACTCAGACGCGGCCAACATCGCGGGCTATCTGAGCATGTCGATACCGGTGCTCGCCTTTTTCCTGACCAAAGGCGCGGCGTCTGTGGCCTCACAGGCCGTTGGCGGAGTGATGAGCTCGGCGGCGTTTGCGACCGGCGGACAGGCTTCCACGACGGCGGACGGCAACTGGTCGTTTAACAACATGTCGATGGATAATGTCAGTGCCAACAAGTTTGACACCAACATGCTGCGCCGCTCGGGGTCTCAGGGTTTCCAGACCGGCAATAACGCGATGATGACACAGACGGCTGACGGACACACCGTAGTGGATACCAGTCAGGCGATATCAAACCTGCCTGTCAGCATGCGGCTCAGTTCTCTCGCCAGCAGCGGGTTCTCCGAGCAGGCACGGCAGGCGCAGCAGCAGGCGCAGAGTTCGCTTGATGGCTATAACCACAGCGTGACCAGCGGCTTCCAGCAGATGAACCAGCTGACTCAGCAGAGCGGTAATAGCGACAGCATGACGCAGGGTAGCGACAACAGTGTGGCAACGAATGTCTCTAAAGGCGCGAGTAAAATGCAGTCTGCCGTTGAGAACTATGCGAAGTCGCACAATGTTTCTGAACAGCAAGCCTACAACCAGCTGATGGATATCACCAATCAGGGCAGTGCTGGCACGGGTGTCAGAGGCCTGGTTAAATTTGACTCCGGTGACCAGCTGGCGGGTAAACTCGGCAAGTGGGCGACCGGCGTCAGCGCCGGGGGAGAAGCCAGTATCAGTGCTGACCTTCGTCACACTACCGGCAGCTCGCACGGTACGCAGGACAGTCACTCAGAGGGGCGTGATAGTCGCCGCGACCAGAGTAGTCAGGAGGCACGTGATTTCCGCGAGGGCATGGATATGGTGACATCGACCCGTCTGAGCGATTCAGGGAGTCATACTGATAATCAGTCCAGCTCTAACGCTCAGCAGTTCGCAGCGACGCTTAATGATGCGAAGAGTCAGTACCATCAGTACACCGAGAGCAGCACGCGCAGTCAGGAATTCAGCCGCATGGCCACTCTTTCCCAGACGCAGAGTGCCAGCCTGGACGCCAACTACAATCAGGAGTTTGTGGACTGGACTACTGCTAAATATGGCAGTGACGCCCAGAACATCCTGACAAACGTCAGAAGCGCTCAGGGCGCGGCTACTGAATTTATGCATGAGCGGCTTGAACCTGAAATCATGCGTAACTATGGCGCTCGGTCTGACCAGGTTAACAGTGAGCCGCTGCAGCCGGCACGTTCGCTGGATGTAGAAGGGACATCTGCAGACCGTGGAGCCACGCTTCCCGCCGGAGAACAGACCTCCGGACAGGCCCAGTCAGGTAACTCGCCAGTTTACAATCGCGGAACATCTGAAGGTTCGTCTCAGAATGCTGTCGTTACAAATGGTCAGGCAACTGAATTCAGCACGCGGCACGGAGAGCTGAATCTCAGCGTTCCGGCCGGTGCACCTTCACAACAAATAAGAGAAGATTTCCGCAACGGGTCAAAACGTGTGAGCGAGCAGGCCGCAGGCACCGGCATTCAGAATAATGTCGCCAATCAGGTCGCAGCACAAAGATCTGGCCTTATGGAAACTCTCAGGGAAAATGACGGTAAAATCGCCGAAAATAAAACCACTGTTCAGACGTCCAGTGATATACTTAAGCACGAACATGATTCTGCTAAAGGAAATTTCAAAGCGGGTCATAATAAAGAGTTAAATGAGCAGGGCCAGAAACCCAAAGACAATCTGGGCGATGACTTTGATAGAAAAATAGCGGAGCTTAGACGGCGTGCCGGATAAGTAAGGGGGGCTGGGATGATGTATAGCGATATCAAGAAGGACGCAGATTATCTGCTTAATAGTTTTGCATCTGGTGAACATGAAGTTCCAAATGCACTTGATGCAATGAAATTGAGTGCTGCTTTTCCGGTAACTTGTTTGTCGCTGTATGCATTATCGTTCGCATACATCATCTATAGCTTTGTACCGCCAGACGATGTGTGGATTAATCCGACCCTGCATTATCAGGGTCTGATTCTGGCCTTTGGTGGTTTCACACTAATCTTATCATTAGCAATTATGGCTATGACTTACACTCCGTTTCTGTTGCTAACCTCAATACCTCAGACGGTGAGGCGTAAATCATTACTGGTACAGAAGTTAAGCAGGACATACAAAAATACCTGTTTAGCAGCGATCTGTATCAATGGCATGTTTGCATTGATGGTTGCCTGGAATTCGCAGTTATTTTATGCGGCCCCATTCGTGCTTTTGATCAGTTATCTCATCATGCAGGCTATTATCAGTACACAATTAACACGCTATGGTATTGCTGGCGCAATGAGCAAATTCGCCAAGATTATTAAAAGTATCTAAGACACCCTGTTCCTGCTAATACCCCTTCCGCCATTCTGGCTGAAGGGGTTTTCTTTATAAATCCTTCCAGTTAATACAGCGTGCCCAGGGGCGCGCCATTTCCGTTTTCTCTGTTAAATAAGGATGCACCTGTGAAAAACCGCAATGTCTTCGTGGCAGCGACTACTGCTGCCTGTCTTATGCTTTCCGGCTGTAGTGCCATGAGTACAGCTATTAAAAAGCGCAATCTCGATGTCAAAACGCAGATGAGCCAGACCGTCTGGCTGGAGCCATCCAGTCAGAAAACGGTTTATCTGCAGGTGCGAAATACTTCTGATAAAGACATGAGTGATCTTGAGCCGATACTGGCGCAGGATCTGCGTGCAAAAGGCTATACCGTGACATCCAGCCCGGATGCTGCTTATTACTGGATTCAGGCCAACGTTCTGAAAGCAGAGAAGATGGATTTACGGCAGGCACAAAGCTTCCTTTCGACAGGATATGAAGGCGCCGCTGCGGGGGCTGCTCTTGGTGCTGGTATTACTGCTTATAACAGTAATTCAGGTGGAGCCATTCTGGGCATAGGTCTGGCCGCAGGGCTTGCGGGAATGGCAGCAGATGCTCTGGTCGAGGACACGAACTTTACGATGGTGACCGATCTACAGATTTCTGAACGCAGCAAGGCAGCCGTGACGACAGATAATGTGGCAGCGCTGAGGCAGGGAAACTCTGGCCTCAAGCTACAGACCAGCAGTGAAGAAGGCAACCGTATGAAGTATCAGACCCGCGTCGTTTCAAACGCTAATAAAGTGAACCTGAAGTTTGAAGAGGCAAAGCCTGTTCTTGAAGCGCAGCTGGCTAAATCAGTCGCCGGCATCATGTAACGTAAGATACTGCTTAACTGGTTCTGCAACTGTCAGGGAGGCAGTTATAAAGGTATAGCAGCTTGCAGGGCGCTGAAATTCCTGGTATTAAGTAATAACCGGTTGCAAAGCCGGCGGCATGCGCCTTAAGGGGATATAAGAAAATCTCTCCTTACAACGGGGCGCCTGCCGACCCCCGTCTGCGCCCCCCGGGCAGCGGACACCGGGGCAGCATCAACACCACGGGTGCTGCCCTCCTCCCTTATGGGACCTCATATTTCCACGTTTCTCCCTGAAATACGGGGTAGCGGAAGCGTGGCTCAGATTTAACCGACATTTATCCACCATGCTCCGCGAAGTTCAGCCTCCCGCAGTGCGCCGGAGTCTGCGTTGTAACGGCTGTACTTCATCCCCGACCTTAACTTTCTGAAGGAAATATCTATGCTCACTCTCAACGGTGCGGTGCGCACATTTGTTATCTGGTTAACCCTGTGTTTCGCCTGGAGCGCCATCGTGCTGTGGCAGTCCGGGCGGATATCGTAAAAAACATCATGTCACACAGCCATCTGTTTGCCTGGGACCTCGCCACCCGTATGGTGCAGGGCGACATGATGCCCCCGGGCGTTATCACGCTGCTACTGGTTCTGCTGGTAATGACTGCCGGCTGCGTACTTTCCGCGCTCACGCTGGCCTGCTGGAATCTGTTTATCTTCGCCTGTGCTATCCCCGTCATGGCCGGCATCTGGCTGCTGCGCCGCGCGGGGCTTATCCGCACCCCCACGTCCGTCACGCTGAAATAATCTCCGGGGCCTGAGCGGCCCTCTCTGCAACTTCTATTTATGCCATATGCCTGCCCGGTTTTTCCGGGCGGGCTGCGCCTGCGTGCTATCCGGAGTTTCCCATGAGTTTTACACCCAAATACCTGACGCAGGGCGGCCAGATGACGGCCTACCGGCTGCGCATGTTTGTGCAGGTCAGCAACTGGATTTTCCACTGGATGCTGCTGCTGTTCGTGGTGGCCACCGGCGCGCTGTTCTGGCTGACGACGCCCGATGACGTGCTCCGTAATGGCTTCTGGTACTGGGCAGCGTGGCCCAGCCACTCACTGCTGGGCCTGTCCCCGCGTGCGGCCGAAGCCACGTGGGGCATCTTCTGGCACTGCGATGAAAGTGCGCAGCTGTGCACGATAAAGCTGACGCCGGCGCAGCTGCTGGCCAATCCGTGGATGCAGGACATGGGCCGCCAGTTTCTGACGAACCTGCGCTTCATCGCCAGCGCCTGCGGTATCACCGCCAGCCTGCTCTGGTGCCTCATCGCCTGGTATGTGGGTCGCATCGGTAAGCGGGAGAGTGAGGACGAGTTTATCTCGGGCATGACCCTTACTGACCAGCTTAAAGAGGTCAACCGGCTGCTGAAAAAGGCCGGTGAGAAGTCCGATCTGCAGATTGGCGGCCTGAACATGGTTAAGAACGCCGAGGTTATGAACTATCTCATTCACGGCACCATCGGCGTCGGTAAGTCCACGCTCATCCGCTGGCTGCTGGACTATATCCGCCGGCGAGGCGACCGGGCGATTGTTTACGACTCCGGCGGAACGTTTATTGAGACCCATTACGACGAACGCCTGGACAAAATTCTGAACGCGCACGACCGGCGCTGTGAGAACTGGGTGCTGTGGCGCGAGGCGCAGGACGTGGTGGACTACGAGAACATGACGGCCGCGCTGATGCCGGTTGAGGGCGACTCCGACCCGTTCTGGGTGTCCTCATCGCGCACGATCTTCAGCGACACGGCCATGCAGTTCGCGTCCCGTCCTGACCGCAGCATCGAAACGTTCCTGAAGACCTGTCTCTCCATCGACCTGAAAAGCCTGCGCGAGTTTCTGAAGAACACCCCGTCGGCCAACTTGGTTGAGGAAAAAATCGAGAAAACCGCCATCTCTATCCGCTCGGTGCTGACCAACTATGCCAAGTCGCTGCGCTACCTGCAGGGGTTGGATAAGGAGGGTAAGCCGGAGTTCAGCATCCGCGAGTGGATGACCGATGCGCAGTACGACAGCAGCTGGCTGTTTATCTCCACCACGGCCCGCCACCGTAAGGCTGTGCGCCCCCTGATATCGATGTGGCTGTCGCTGGCCACGCTGCTGCTGCAGAGCATGGGCGAGAACAGCGACAGGCGCGTGTGGTTCATCGGTGATGAGATTGCCAGCCTGCAGAAGATACCGGAGTTCAACGAAACGCTGGCCGAGGCACGCAAGTTCGGCGGCTGTTTCGTGCTGGGCATTCAGAACATGCCGCAGCTGATCCACATCTATGGCCGCGAGATGGCCAAAGCCATTTTTGACCTGCTGAACACCCGCGCCTATGGCCGTTCGCCGAGCGCTGAGGTGGCCAAAATCGTGGAGGAAGAGCTGGGTCATCAGCGCCGGCGCGAGGCGCGCGAACAGAACAGCTACGGCCTTGACCAGGTACGTGACGGTATCTCCATCAGTAAGGACAAGGTCAACGAGCCCATCGTGGACTACGACCAGATTATGAAGATGCCGAACCTGCAGTTCTATGTGCGCCTCCCGGGCGAATACCCGGTGGTGAAGCTGAACCTGAAGTACCGCAAGCAGAAAAAATATCACCCCGCGCTGATTGAGCGCGACTTCCGTGACCGGCTGAGTCCGGAGCTCGAACAAATCATCGAGAGCAACGAACGCAGTTCCCGCGCGGCGAACATTTCGTTTCCGACCGGCGAAGAAATACTGGAAGACGATGACCGCACCACCGCCACATCCGGGCCGGAGACCGTGCCTGCCTCACCAGCTGCTGCGCCGTTAAAAGCTGAGCCGCCCGTGAGCCGTCCGATTTCACCTGCTGAGCGGGAGGTTGTGACGTCACTACCTGCTGCGACGCCGGCTCAGGCACTACCCGCATCAGAGGCCGCGGGTAATACGCCGCCGCCCTCAAACGTGCGCCCGTTCCCGCTGCGTACTGTACCCGCGCCGGTCATCGCGGCTCAGCCTGAGCCGCTGCCGGCAAAGCAGGCTGCCGCAGAGGCACCGCCTGAAACGGAAATGACGCCGCCGGCACCTGTCCGGCCGGTCACGCCGTCAGACACCGGGCGAGAAGCATCGCCGCCAAAAGCTCCGCAGCCCGCGGTACGACCCGCTATCAGACCAAAACCGTCCGGACTCAGCGCACTCGACATGCTGGCGCGCCGTAAAAGCCGGGCTGCAGCAGAAGAAAGCAGTGAAAGCAACGCTGAGGAGTCGGTGCCGCAGGATGGCGCGGCGCAGGGTGAAGCGCCTGAGCTCAACATGCAGATGGAAAAAGAAGACGGCGGCCGCCTCATCGTCCGGCACATCAGCCCGCGAAAAACCGACCAGGAAAAGCGCGAAGAGGCTGATGCCCGGCAGTACAGCGACGCCAACGCACGCATGGCCGATGACGAAAAAAACATCCTGCGACATCGCGACGACTACGACGCGTATCAGGAGATGAGTGACAGCCTGGACCCGGGAGGGTATGAACGATGATGACCGTTGCTCCGGTGGCTTCGGCCGCCGACGCTGCCGGCTACTACAGCAGCAAGGATAACTATTACTTTCTGGATGACATGCCCACGCAGTGGATGGGTGAGGGTGCGCGTGAACTCGGGCTTGAGGGACCGGTTGACCTGGATACGTTCACGGACATTCTGCACGGCAATCTGCCCAACGGCGTGGTGCTGGGCAAGGAGGTGCAGGGTACACACGTGCACCGACCGGGGCACGACTTTACCTTTTCGGCACCCAAAAGCGTCTCAATGCTTATCCTTGCCGGCGGCGATAAACGCCTGCTGGAGGCACACCATGATGCAGTAAAAGAGACGCTGGCCATCATGGAACAGACGGTAAGCGCCCGGGACACGAAGGAAGGCGTCACGCGCATCGTGACCAGCGGAAAAATGGTCGCCGCCCTGTTCACGCACGACACCTCCCGCAACCTCGATCCGCAGATCCACACGCACGCGGTGATGGCCAACGTCACGGAGCTGGACGGCAAGTGGAAGGCGCTGGCCACCGACACCATTCACGGCGCCGGCTTTATCGAAACGGCATACCGCAACCAGATAACGTACGGCAAAATCTACCGCAATGTCCTTAAAGGCAAGGCTGAGGCTATCGGCTATGAAACCGTGCCGACCGGCGGCCGTCATGATTTGTGGGAGATAAAGGGCTTTACGGAAGCGGTGCTGGATGAGTTCTCCTCGCGCCACCGGGAAATCCACGCCCGTGCCGGCGAGGATGCCTCGCTGAAAAGCCGCGACGTGGCCGCACTCGATACGCGCCAGCGCAAGCAGGACATCAGCCGCTATGGTGAGGATGAGGGGGCACCGGAGCGCACCCGGCCCGAATCTTCCTCCATTCCCGTGCAGGCTGAGCGTGCTGCGGCAGTAACAGAGAAAATCCCTGCAACAGCTGATAAAGAAACGTTAGCCCCGTCAGCAGAGGATAAAGATGTGCCGGCAGAGCCTGAACCGGCGCATGGGGTGTCAGCCGCAGAGAAAATCCCTGAAACGGCGAATAAAGAGCCTTTAACACCGTCAGCACAGGAAAAAGAGATGCCGGCAGAGTCTGGTCCTGAGCGCGCGGTGTCAGCGGCAGAAAAAGCCGCTGTAACAGCGGATAAGGACATATCAGCTCCGTCAGCACAGATTAAGGATGAGCCGATCGCCAAGCCCGAGACCGCCGATGGCCGTGCCCGGCTTCAGGCGCGCTGGCAGCGCCAGATGGAAGACACCGGCTTTGACATTCAGGGCGTGATGAATGAAGCGCGCGAACGTGAAATGTCCCGTCCTGAAGCCGGTGAGGTGCAGGACGCTCCTGTGCCGGCTATGGAGGCGGTCCGCACCGCCATTTCCGTACTGAGCGACAGTAAAACGCGGTTTACCTACGGGGATCTTCTGCTTACCGCTCATAACGCCGGTGAACTGCAGAACACCATTCCGGACCTGCGCAGGGCGCTTGACCAGGCGATTAATGACAATCTGCTTGTGCCTCTCGACGGTGATAAAGGCGTGTTTACCTCGCACATCCACCTGCTGGATGAGCTGTCGGTGCAGTCGCTGGCAACGGATATCCTGAAAGAGAACCGGGTAATTAATTTTAGCCCCGACGGCGGTCTGTCCCCCGGGCACCCTGAACACATTGCCCGGGAGCCCGCCGTCATCATCAGTGCACCTGCATCAGTCGGGCGGCTGCGTGAGGTTACGGAGGCGCTGGTGACAATGTCACGTGAGCAGGGACGCGAGGTCAGCGTGCTGACCAGTTCTGCCGAGCGCGCATTCAGCTTTGCCAGATCACCTGCGCTCAGGGACCGTCTGCTCCATCGCAGCCGGATGCTTGATGGCAACTTCAGCCTGATGCCGCAGAGTACGGTCATCGTGGAGAGCGCGGAAAAACTCAGCCTGAAAGAAATGCTGGTGCTCACCGGTGAGGCGCAGCAGCAGAATGCGCAGCTGCTGTTTCTTGACAGCGCCAGACGACAGTCAAATGCGAATGCCCTGTCCGTGCTGACGGCAGCGGGCGTAAAGCGTCAGAGCCTGAACGCACCGTCTGACGGAATCGAGGTGCGCGTGACCAGTATTCAGGACAAGCGCGACCGCTATCAGGCGCTGGCAGATCGCTATGCCGGAATGGACCCTGCGGAGGGGCCCGTTACGGCCGTTGTGACAGGCCCGCGCGAGCAGAGCCATCTGACCGGTATTATCAGGAGTGCGCTGCAGGATGCCGGCAGGCTGGGGCAGGAGTCGGTCAGCATCGTGGCGCGTACGCCGGTGTTTATGACGGCTAAAGAGCGCCGTCTCCCCCAGACCTACCGCGCCGGTATGGTGCTTGAGGACCGGTCAGAGAAAAACGAAACGCGGCACTACGTCATCGACCGCGTGCATGATGAGACCCGCATGCTCTCGCTGATTGACGGGGACGGGGTGCTGTCACGGGTAAAACTCAGCGCACTCTCCGGCGACTGGCGGCTGTTCACGCAGAATGATGTTGAAGTTGCCGCCGGGGAACGCCTGTTTGCGCTTGCCGGCGATAAGCATGCGGGCCTGAAGGCGCGCGATCGCCTCACGGTCACGGCTATTGAAAACGGCACGCTCATCGTTCAGCGAGAAGGGCAGCAAAAGCCGCTGCGGCTGGATGCGTCCCGGCCGCTTTACGTGACTTACGGATACGTCAGCGCGCCCGGCAGCCGTGACAACGACCGCGGCACGGTACTGGCCAGCCTGGGCGCACAGGATCTGTCGGTGAATATGATTAACGCGCTGGCGCAGTCCGGCCATGAGGCGGAGATTTTTACCGGCGAAGCCCTGAGCCGGGCGGAAGAGAAGCTGGGACGCCTGCGCTCAACGCGCTCGCCGCTGTCGCTGGTCCGGCAGGCCAGCGGAAAGGAGGATGCCAGTGAGGCCGTGGACACGCTCAGTAAACAGCTGCTCTCTGATGCACAGAAAGCCGTAACGCGCGGCGTGGCGCAGATGCGGGACGTCGCTTTCCCGTGGGCGAAACTGCTGGATGAGGCGCTGACGTTCTGCGGTGACCTGAAGCTTATCGAGAGTGAAGTTGCCCGGCAGGTTAAGGAGGGTGACCTCATTGAGGTGCAGACCAGCTCCGGGCCTCACTTCGTTGCGCGCTCCACGTGGGAGATGGAAAAAGCCATCGTGGGCGAAATTGAGCGGGGTAAAAACACGCAGGTGCCGCTGATGGCACAGGTCGATCCGGCTCTCCTGTCCGGCCTGACTCAGGGCCAGAAAGAGGCCACCTCGCTGATTCTGCAGAGTCCGGACCGGTTTACGGCCGTGCAGGGGTATGCTGGTGTCGGTAAAACCACCCAGCTCAATGCGGTAAAGGCGGCCATTGATACCCTGCCGGCTGACGTGCGTCCGGTCATTGTGGGACTGGGGCCGACTCACCGGGCGGTTAAGGAGATGGCGGGTACCGGCATCGATGCGCAGACGCTGAAGTCGTTTGTGCTGGACTGGCAGATGCGCAGCGCGGCCGGCGAGGAAGTCCGCTATGACAACATGCTGTTCCTTATCGATGAGTCTTCCATGATTGGTAACCAGGATACCGCGGCGGCGTACCGTGCGATCGCCGCCGGTAACGGCCGCGCCGTGCCGGTAGGGGACGTTGCGCAGCTGCAGTCGCCCGAGAGCGGTGCGCCATTCCAGCTGATGCAGGAGCGGAGCCCGATTGACGTGGCGGTCATGAAGGAAATCGTGCGCCAGCGCGACCCGGACCTGAAGTCTGCGGTGTACAGCATCATCAGCAATGATTTCGCGGCGGCGCTGAGAAACATTGAAAAGGTGTCGCCGGATGTCGTTCCCCGGCGCGCAGGCACGGTGCTGCCCACCGGATCAATTGTCGAGTCAGCAGATCCTGTATCCACAATCGTGGCTGACTTTATGAGCCGCACCGATGGGGCACGGGCGCAGACCATGATCATGGTTCAGCTGCACGCAGACCGCAGAGCCATCAATGAGGGTATTCATAACGCGATGGTTGAATCAAAAGAGCTGGGCGAGGCGTACCGCAACGTCCCTGTCCTGGACCGCATCAACGGCGGCCGGCACGACTTTAACCGTATCGACGACTGGGAAACCGGGCAGGTGGTGATGGCCAATCAGCGGTACCTGCACGTGACCGGCGTTGACCCTGCTAACGGCAATGTCACCCTGAAGGATGAAGCGGGGCGCACGCAGTTCTGGTCGCCGCAGGAACTCAACGCCACGGAAATTGAAGTTTTTGAGACCCGCTCAATTGAGCTGCGCACGGGTGATAGCGTCCGTCTGAGTAAAACCCAGAAGCAGGCCGGTCACGCTGCACACGAACAGTATCGCGTGGAAGAGCTGCGCGATAACGGTGAGATTGTCCTGCGCAACGCCGGCGGGGTGAAGGTTATCGATCCGGCAGCCACGCTCGCGGACCGGCATGTGGACTACAGCTGGGCGGTCACCGGCTATGGCGCACAGGGCGCCAGCGGCAGGTACTCACTGGCGCTGGAAGGTGTTGAGGGCGCACGTGAGCTGATGAGCGGCGCGCGGGCGTTTTATATCAACGTCTCGCGTGCGAAGGACCACGTCCAGATTGTTACCGATGATAAAGCAGGCTGGACAAAGACGCTCAGGACCGGAAAAGAAGGGCCGGCCACGGCGCATGATGCGCTCACGCCCGAGCCAGAGCGCGACCGGGCCAGTCGGATCTGGGCGATGGGTCAGCCCGCGTCTAAAACGGCAATGGGCCGCGCGTTTCTGCGGTCAAATGGCCTGCGCGGCAGTCCGGTTACGGCACGCATCATCCCGCCGACACGGAAGTTCCCGGAGCCACATCTGGCCCTGCCGGTGTATGACGGTAACGGAAAAGCGGCGGGCCTGACGATGATGCCGCTGCTTCACGATAAGGGCGCACTGCTCGCCGGGCAGACCCGCCAGCTGGTCACAGAGGGTGCACAGGCCGCCATGCTGCAGAAAAGTCGTAGCGGCGAGGTCGTGCTCGTCAGCGATCTCACGCAGGGACTGGCCGCAGCGCGTGAAAAGCCCGAGGCGGGAGTATTGATAATGCACGGACGTCAGATTCCATCTGCACAGCTTCTGAAGGTGGCGGGTGGCAACCTGGAAGAGCTGCGTCGTCCGGACGCCACGCTTCTGAGTCAGGTGAAAGATGAGCTGCAGGAGATACTCGCCGTTCTGCCGCGAACGGAGAGAGAGCAGGATGAGCAGGCTACGCTGCGTAGTGCAATAAAATCAGTCAGCAACGGCAACCTGATGGAAAAAACCAGCCTGCCGGCAGTGCCACCCGGTCAGGACGAAATGGATAAGGTTACGCTGGCCGTGCAGCTTGCAGCTCGTGTGGCAGAAATTATGGCGCAGAAGCTGCCCCGCCTTCCGGGCGAGTCGCAGCCGGACTACAGCGCGCTCGTCCGGCAGGCTGCCCGGACGCTGGCTGATACGCCAGATGCCTCTGCTGATGCCGCGGTGCGCGCCGTGCTCGGTGCGCTGTCAGTGAGCGGTATACCGGACAGCGTCAGGCAGGCTGCTACAGCAGGCAGCGACGGCGCGACCCCGGCTGCCGTGGTCCGCCAGGTTCAGGAGGAACTTAACCGTTCGCGGTCTGCAGTTAAAATGGCTCAACCAGAAATTCCATCAGCGGCGCTGGCCAGTGCCGCGCGCGAACTCGACCGGCAGGCGCAGGTCAGCCTGCCCCCTGAAGCGCGGGGTCGCGAGCATGAGAGGGAGTTACCTGGTCCGGAAATCACCCATCATATACAGAAAGAACGTTAATACCCTGTCCGGCCATCCTCAGTGCGGCTGCGTCACCTTCGTCCTGCCTCGGCAGGCATATGAGATAAATCATGAAAAAGACCCTTAAGATGGCCAGTATTGCTCTGGCCATGAGCGCTGCTTTGTTTACAGTACAGGCCGGTGCCGCCGGCGCTGAAGCGTTTACCCCGGAGCAACAGGCCCGCATCGGCGAGATTGCGGCGGACTATCTGGTCGCGCACCCGGACGTGCTCATTGAGGTGAGCAAAAAACTGCAGGCGCGGCAGCAGGCTATGCAGCAGCAGGCTTACGTGCAGTCAGCGCTGAAAACACACCGGCTGCTGATGCAGCTGGATGGCGTGCCCGTCAAAGGACCGGCGGACTCAAAAGTCATCGTAACCGAGTTTTTCGACTACGAATGCATTGCCTGCAGCATGATGGCGCCGGTGATGGAAAAGGTGATGGCTGCAAACGCCGGCGTGCGCTTTGTGTTCCGGGACTGGACCATCTTTGCCGCCCGCTATCCGGAGTCAGCGCAGGCATCGCACCGCGGACTGGGTGTTTACCGGAAGCAGGGGGCGGATGCGTATATGGCATTTCACAACGGCATTTACCGGACCGGGCATAACGAAGGAAAACTGACGGCCGAAGACATTGAGAAGGTTGCCGCTGCCGCGGGTGCAGGTGCCGCTTCAGACGAGGATAAAGCTGTGTCTGACCACGTTACGGAGAACAATGCAGCTCTGGCTGAGATGCTGGGGCTGACGGGGACGCCGGGCATTATCGTGATGCCGACTGAAAACGCCACGCCAGACAACACCACGGTCATTCCGGGTGTGGTCAGCGAACAGGTCATGCAGCAGGCTATTGCGCGTGCAGAAAAGGAATGAAAAAAAACCGGCACAGGGGAAGCAGGGCCGGGTTAAGCACCACAAAACGGATTAGGCTACCGGATGCATGGGCACCACTTCCGACAGTCTGAGTAAGTATCGGCCAGCCTGTAACAACCTTTACCCCATGACGGCCACGTCGGTCAGGCTGTTCGTTCCTCGCGGTGCTGCGGTACGCCTCAGCCTGACCGCCCTGCCCGTCTTTAATTAAGAGCAACTGTCCGCGATCACAGTACAGCCGGCTGCCTGATTATCAGTAAATACCTCTCTCAGACATCTTCCATGTATTACCGTCCCGCAAGACGCGTGATTTGAATTAAGTCCGCCCGCAGACGTGAACCCGGTCACGGTAAAGTTTATCGGTGAGCTTTTTTTATCCTTACGATTCGTGCTATGAGCAAACTGTGCTGGATTTAAATGGGTGAGATGGGTATTCTTTTCAGAATTCGCCGGGCGGCGATCCTTTTCAGATCCTTGTCAGATACTGTGGTGGTTGATGATGAGGGTGTGCAGTAAACCTGTAGCCGGACATGCGCGGAGCGGGAAAGAATCAATCGGATAGGACGTATCCGTAAAAACGTCCAGGGTATGGAGCCCACGTTTCACCGGGCTCTGAATGCAAAAACCCCCCGAAATCTGTCATCAACTTGGCGGAAGGCGGCAGAAATCAGGGGGTCCAAAAGCAGGCGCTGGCCTGTGAAGGATTATAACGCATGCTTTTCATAAGACAACCCCTGTCCGCCATAAGTTCGGGACAGGGTGAATGACCAGATTTTAATTGGGTTAAACCGCCCGAACCTCAAGAATGACGGACGCCACCGCGGCGATCACTCCGTCGCCTGCAAGTGCTCAAACCCTGAATGGTTTGCACCCGGTAACTTCCGGCGCCTGCCGGGACAGATGGGGCACGCCATGAGCCGGCTCGTTATGAAAGACAGACGCACCGGCAAAATGATGCTGCGCCAGCGCATGTCCCGTCACCCGTATTTTGTGCAGCTGCGTGAGGCAGCCGGCCGTAAACGCGATTTCCGGCCGGAAAAACAGGCGCTGTATGATGCAGTCTGGCCATTACTTATTCAGCGCGCGAACTTTGCAACCTCGATCATCATCTTTAACTGCAGCAAACTGGCCGACGAGCTCAGCCCCAAAGATGAGAACGGCAGGGTCATTCCGGAAACGCGCGTTGAACCTGCCCGACTTTCGCGCCTGTTTGAGGAGTGGGAGCGCTTTGGCCTGATTGAGCGTCCGGATCTGGAAATAGACCCGGCCACCGGCTACTGTATGCCACGCCACATCGCGCTGACGGACCGCTTCTGGCAGCTGTGCGGCATCGACATGGATAAGTTCCTGGCCGAGCGCAACGCCCGCCTGGCGGCAGAAGCCGACGGCATTATTGAGCCCGGGACGCACGCCTCCGTACGCGCCGCGCGCCGGCGCTGGTATGAAAACATGCGCATGGCCACGCTGCTGAGCCGCCGTGAAAAGGCGTCCCGGAACAAGCGCCGGAACAGGCTGGGTAAGCTCTCTCTCGATGACAGGCGCAATGCGATGGCTAAACTGCTGCGCATGCGACCGGCGCACGAGTGGATGAAGCTCTCCCCGGATGAGTTTGACCGCCTGGTCTGGAAGAGTCTCCGCCAGCTCGATCTCGGGCTGGACTACGAGCCCGCCCCCCCGGTACCTGACCGGGTACACTAGCGCCTCCTCCTCTATTTACCGCCTTGACTGGCGGTAAAGGCGTTTGTGCCGGGAGCAGAACGCCGGTTCTGAGCGTGCGTCCCGCCGTTAATTCCGCCTCAAAAAAGCAGATATTCCGGCCAACGGTCACGGCCGTTATTTTTATCCACGGTTACCCGCAATTAATATCCATCTTTTACCTGCAACTATTGTCGGTGTTACCTGCAAGGTATTCCTGACTTACGTCAGTAAAGAATCTTCATAAAGATAAGGTGTTTTTCATGCAGGCATTCTGCGTGGATAAGTTTAATGCCTTCGCTCACAGCGGCCGCAAGCGTCCGCGCCGTTCAGAATATGAAATAGCTCCCGCTGACGCGGGCCCCGGTTTGTGCAATTAGTTACAACAATCAAAGATTCACTGTAGTCAGGCACCGCGCAGATCTGAAACCACAGTGCCCCTCTCCGGCCAGGTCTGAGCCGGACCTGAAACCCGGTTGCCCCCACTGAACAGCCGCCGCCGCCCGGCCCGAAGGGCCGGAACTGCAATGGCTGATAAATGAGTGTTGTAACTAGTTGATTGGAGTTGCGGTAAGAGGAGCCGCTGTTTCTTTTTTTCGTCTACGACCGTCAGGCTTCAGTGCGCCTGAAAGGCCGCTGCTTGAACGGCGTCTGGCAGGAAGGGGGGGGTTTTGCCACCATCCGCCCTGTAACCGGCTCTGCCGGGCTTACGGCGCCCGAAGGCATCTGAGCCGTCCTTAACAGTTTCTGGCGCCTCCATGCCGCTGACGCGGCATCCATATACGGCCTCTCCGGGTGGACTGAAAATATCATTTTGATAACATATACCGATCGTTTAAAAGCATATGATAGGAATAAACTATCATGTTAGGCTTACTGATCGATAATACCCATTATCAATAGAAGGTTAATCGCGGTACCGTTTATTCCACAGCTGGCCAAAAGCGAAACATCGCCATCCGGAGCTCTTTTCCGGAGTTTCATTCACCGCCTGATGCAACAGTTTTAATCATATTATTAACGGCACTGAACGGACGTGCCTGAGGCAGGAATACAGCGATGTCTCCGGATAACAGCGGCCTGTGGGCCTCGCTTCTGACGTGGCTCAGCAGCCATGCAACCGAATGGGGGTATGCCGGCGTCGCTGGGATGTTCTCACTCCTGCGCAGCGCTTATGCCGCGAGCCCCTGGAGCCGACGCATACTTGACGCCGTCTCCTGCAGCGCATTGGCCTATTTCGCCGGCCCCGTACTTCAGGTTGTGGGGGAAATGTCCCACTGGCACGTGCCGGATGCTGCCGCGCAGGTGGCGGCCGTGTACATCGGGTACGTGGGAAACGACTACCTGCGCGACAGACTGCGCGGATGGATAAACCGTCATACAGGAGAAAGCAGCGATGCAGCTCAGTAATACCGGCCTGGAATTAATCCGGACCTTTGAAGGGTGCAGCCTCACGGCTTATCAGGACGCGGTGGGCGTCTGGACCATCGGCTACGGCTGGACCCGGCCCGTCGCCGGCGTGCCGGTGCACGCTGGCATGGTCATCACGCATGAAGCTGCGGATGACCTGCTGATTACCGGCGTGAAGCAGTATGAAATGACGGTGAACAGCAGCGTCACGGTTTCGCTGGCGCAGCATCAGTTTGATGCGCTGGTCAGCTTTACATGGAATCTGGGTGCCGCGAGCCTTGAAAGCTCTTCCCTGCTGAAAAAACTGAACGCCGGTGACACGCAGGGCGCCGCCGACGAGTTCCTCGTCTGGTGCCACGCCGGCGGAAAGACGCTGCCCGGCCTGGTCCGCCGGCGGGCGTATGAAAGAGACCTGTTCCTGGGGTATACCGTATGAGAAAGCCGACGACTGAAAGGCGTGGCGGGCCTCGCTGCGGATTCTGCGGCAAAGCCGCCGGTCTTTGCCGGGGGGCGGTGTCTCTATGCTGAGCGTGCTGAATCTGTTCAGAAACCATTCGCACCTGTTCGTCATCGCCCTCATCTGCGTGACGCTGGGCCTGCTCAATAACAGTAACTCGCGCCTCAGGGCGACGAACCAGCATCTTGAAGCGCTGCTGGGAAACCGTGACGCACAGCTCAGCGCGCTGCAGTCAGACAACCACGGTCTGGCCGCCGGCGTCAGCGAACTGGTCGCCGCCGTCAGGCGGCAGAATGACGTCATGAACCAGGTGGCGGACCAGCGCACCGCCGCCGCCAGGCAGAGCATGGAGATACAGAATGACATCAGGCAAATCCTTGCTGCGGATAAGTGCGCTGCTGCTGCTGTGCCCGCTGCTGCTGCTGACCGGCTGCGCGACGCCGCAAAAGCCGCCGGTGCAGTACCGGGCGGTCCGCCTGCCTCGCCTCAGCCTGCCGGCAGACCTGACAGGGCCGGTTGACGTGCCTCAGCTGCCCGCACACCTGACCTGGGGCGACAGCGTGCGCCTGAATGCGGCGCTCTACGGCCTGCTGGGCCGCTGTAATGCCGACCGGGCGGCGGTCAGAAAAATCGGGGCCGGGCAGAAACAGCTATAACCGAAGATGCTGTTCACTTCGGGATGCATCCCGAAGTGAACAGCATCTTCTTCCAAAAGAGGCGCGCCAGAACAGCATCATTCCCTATTATTCAACAAAGCCAGGCGATGCTGCATTTTGCCTGCAGTGTCATTGTTTGGAATGAAACCCTATTGGGGTAGGTTCTTGGCCACGTTTATCAAAAGGAATAATTCAAATGAAAAAGTATACATATCTGGCCATCCTCATTGGCGCCTTTACTTTACCGGGTTATGCACAATCATCGTCTGTGATTAAAAGTAATACTTCTTCACAGAAAGAAAATAAAAGTGGAGCGAATTCTTATGATGACCGCTCCACCGACTTGAAAATTGTCAATTAACTCTCCCCGCTGAGTGGATTGATTTTGATTGATAAAGGAATTAATGCCGGTTGGGATAGTGGTAAATGGAAAAAAACTCCACCTTCAAATATATCCTTTATTGAACCAGGAACGATGGGGACAACATCGAATACGTGGCTTCATGGTTCCGGTGGGTGGGTTAAGTATAAAGTAAAAAGTGATGGCACCATTCTGACGTTTAAATGGGGAAATCCTTATAAAGGCAGTAATTTTTATGATGCTTCGGCAAGCAATGACGGTTTGTATTCCTTCCTCACGGAAGGCGGGGGCGGTAATAATACTGAAGTAACATTCACCGTAACAAGACAACCGGTAATGAATAATTATTCCGCTGTGATAATGGCTGACCCTCAAACATGGAGGGTGGCTTCCGCAGGCGGTACTGACCCTAACTCTGAAAGCCTGAGTGGTGAGACATCGCGAGCAAAAAACCGCAATACAATGAACTCGATACTGTCCTTAGGTAATGTTAAATTTGCTATTGTCAATGGAGATCTGACTGAGTACGGAAGAAAGGCCCAGTATGATGATTATTCAAAGATATATAGATCGTCAGGAATTTTAGTAGCCGATGGGATGGGAAATCATGATTATCAGCGAAATGTCGGGGACTGCGTGGCTTTTCCGGACTTTGGCGTAAGTAAAAATGGCTGCGCTTTGAGTGCGGTAGAAAGGGAATACAGTGCCATAAAAAATTTTAAAAAGAATATCACACAAATATCGGGTTCAGCTTTCTCAGCTGATGTTGAAATGACCTCTAAATCAACAGGTGAAGAGGTATCGGACGACTATCACGGCAGCCTTGCTTATTCATGGGATGTGGGAGATGTACATTATGTACAGTTGCAGAATTATCCTACCTATACCGTGTGTATGTCGGCGTTTTTAACAGGTTTTGATGTTTCGGCAGAGATAACCAGTTCGCTGGACTGGCTCGCCATTGATTTGGAAAAAGCAGATCTTCGGGGAAAAGAAACGGTGATAAATTTCCATGATGCCCGGCCTGCATCAGATGACGGACTCTCATTATTTTTAAATAAAAATAATTCTAAAGAACTGTCAAGCTTTAAAAGCATCATTACATCACACAATGTGAAAGCTATATTTGCAGGGCATACTCATGTACAGAGTTATTGTCGCGCAAAAGATGATGCTGTATTCGGTAATATCCCGGTATATACAGCAGGTGCACTGTTTAACGGCGATTACTATCTGATAAATGTACAAGGGAAGAGTATTGACGTTAAGGCTTATAACGGTAAATCAGGAAAGGACATGGGTATTGTAGGTGATACCAAAACGTTATCCGACACATGCAGCAATCTTTAGTCAAAGTTTTTTGCCGGGGCAGTCACGGCTGTACTCCCGTCCGGTCCGGCTGAATTACCTGCAGTGCCGGAATCACAATGAAACCGACCGTCCTGAACGCTGAATGCGCGCAGGGTGGTCACTGAACACCACGCCGAGGATATAAAAATGACCGATATTTCAACAAATAACTGGGACGTGGTCAGCATTGCTGACCTGGACACGCTCAATAAAATGATGGCCACGGGTGGCCTCACGCCGACGGATTTCTCCCTTGATGACAGTGAAGATGAGCTGAGTGTGACCGGAACGTGGGGGGCGTGGACGGTCACCAGCGACGCCAGCGGGGCAAAGGTCAATATCCGCTGTGACATCACCGGCGGAACGGTGGAGTACGAGGGCAAGAGTTACCCGCTCTGTGCCGCTGATGACAGTGCCTGGGTGGAGATTGAGCTGTCACTGAAGGCGGTCTCTGCTGATCCGGCCGTGTGGGCCGGCAGTGAGGGTGTTGTTGTCGGCGGCACCCGCTGCGTCAAACTGATGGCTGACCCCGAAAGTTATGTGTCGGTGGTGGGGTCTGCTTTTCCCGGCGTCACCCGTCACGTGGTTACTCGGATTCTGCCCGAGCTGATGTCGGAGTGGTTCAGTGACCATATCGCCGACTTTAAACAGGTGTTTTCCGTTCTCCTTACGGGGCTGAAGGCCAAAAACAGCGACTTCCAGTGGCTGATGCCTTCCGCATACAGCTATGCCGCCAGCAGTTCTCTGGACAAGACGGTGGCGGGATTCGGGGCGCTGACCCTGACGGATGGCCGGACCGGTACGGGAAGCCTGTCGCAGGATATCGACATTCAGGCCCTGAGCGTGGTGAAGCCTTTCGGGGCCAACCTGGCGCTGGTTATCAGTAAGGCCATGTTCGTGAAACACGTACTGATGAACGCGGCCGTCAGCATCGTAAAGGGGGCCACTGAAGCGGACTTCACCCTCAGCGACACGGGGCTGTCCCTGTCAAACAACAGGGAGATGGTCTGGCAGGATTTTGATGACGGTAAAGGGGGAAGCATTTCGCCAGTGCTGCCCAAAAACAGTTTTATCCTCGACCTGCAGGCTGACTACATTCACCTTTCCATTACGGGGGCGCATTACCGTCCGAATTTCATGTGTACGGTCGCCATGGGGGTTGAGCAAAATTTCAGGTTTAAAGTGGAAAAAAATGCCCGCGGGGAGCCCGTTTTCGTTCCGGATGAAACAGGCTTGGGTGATGCGAAAGTGAGCTGCGTGGTGACGCCGGATGCGTGGGTCGGAACGATGGATATCGTGCTGGGCGTCATCTCCGGCGTGGCGGCAGTGGCCACGCTTGGTCTTGGTGGGGCCGCCTGGCTCGCTGGCAGGGCGGCGGCGACGGTGGCTCTGGATGCCGCAGAAGAGGTTGGCTCTTTTGTTATGCAGGATTTTAGTCGGATTGCAGAGGGGGGAGGCGTCGCTGTCGCGGACATCGCGGCAGAGGCCGCGGCAATCGCCACTGGCAGGGCGTCATCGCCCATCCTTATGAATTCCGTTAAAGTTTTTGGCGCGGTGGCGGCCATAACAGGCGCTGTAGCGTCCGTAACGGCGGTGATGAAAGGTGTTTATGAGGGGGAATATGCCGACATGCCGTCTTTTCATGATTTTGCCCGTCATATTACCAGTGCCACCGTCTGGCCGGGTATGGAGAATGCCGAACTGAAGTCGGCCTCGCTGGCAGACAGTTTCGTTATCGGCCTCGAAATGAAATAGATGGGGTTTTTATCGTGGATATGCACAACTGGGACATGGTCTGCGCCGTCTCCTGCAGCCGGCTGAACGACAGGCTGAAGGCGGTCGTCCGGGAAAATCTGGGCACGTTCAGCTGGTCGGATGAAGACGGCAATCAGATAGCCGGTGAGTTTGGCGGCTGGGAAATCGCCCCCGGCGGGGACAGCCAGCGGATTAACATCGTCACGCCGGTGTTAACCGGAAGCCTGATGCTCAGTGATGATGCGGGCGGGCAGCCGGAGACGATTACCGTCGACGGCCTGCGCCCGATGCTGCAGGTGGAGCTGGCGTTCGTCAGCGCCGGTAACGGAAGTCGCGACACGCACCTGACGTTCAGCCTGGTGAAGATGTGCCAGCAGGAGGCGGTTGTCGCCGGTGAGGGAGCTGTGGTGGTGCTGGATGCGGACACCACGCACCTGTTCCGGCATAAGGTTATGTCGGCGGTTTTCTGCGGGCTGATGGTGGAGATGCTGATTGCCCGCCGGGACGACATCGGCTTCATTTTTGCCGAACTGCTGGCGCCGGAGGGTGGCAGCGCCTGGATGACGCTGCACCAGATCAGCTACGCGTTCAGTGAGAGTATCAGCGGGGAGTGCGGAACGCTGGCCGTGCTCGGCATCCTTGCCGGTAACCCGTCACCGCAGTCGCCGGGCGACCTGCAGCTGGTGTTTGACTCCGCCCTGGTGCGCGACGGCGGAAGCTGCGGGTTTATGGTGTCGAAAGCGGCGTTCATGCGGCACGTGGTGCTGCCGGGCCTCCCTGTGGTGTTTGATGGTTCTTCTGCGGAGCAGTTTGTGCTGGGGGCGGACGGCGTCATACGCAATCACGGGGCCATCTCCCTGAACGAATTCAAAGGCTATACGCCGTACTTCACTTCCCTGTGCGTGGAGGTGGTGGATAACCGGCTAGTGTTCAGCGACGCCGCGGGCCGGTGTGATGTGGTGTACGACAGCAGCTACGTCACTTTTGACCTGTCGGGGACGTTTACCCCGTTACTCACCCGGGACGGCAGCGCGTACCGCATCGGCGTTGATGCCGTCACAGGCCCCGACTTCAGCGTTGTTAAACACGATACCGCCGCGCTGGCCTTCTGGATTTTTGGCGGGTGGGTGGTGGATGCGCTGCTGGGCGGTATTGAAGGGCACATGATTAGCTTCATGTGGAGTTTCAGGCAGTACCACCTGCATTTTGAGGTTTTTCCGGTCAGGTTCTGCACCGGCGCGGAGTACACCGCGTGCGGCCTGGCCGAAAACTTCTGGATGCGTGATTAATTAACCCGGCCAGCAATGTAAAGAGGATACAGTCATGAGTTTTGTGGATACCGTTAAGTATGTGAATCAGCTCACCGTGGTGGACGAATTCGGCGGGCGGGGCCTGGCGGAGAAAATCAGTAAGTTCTATATCGTCTTCAGGGCAACGGATTACAGCGGCAATGAACTGCAGGTCAGCAACGATGAGGTGAAAGAGGCAATTGAGGAGCACGACATTGTCATTACCAACTATATGGGCGATGAGACGTGGATAATCGCCGGTCTGCGGAATGACCACCATTATTTTTTCGCATTCGGGGGCGTGAGATTTGTCAACGGCATCAACATCATCACGGTCCTGATACAGGATAACGTGGTGGACGGTGACGGAAACCCGGTCACCCTGGGTAACACCAGCGTCTGTGTGAGATTTAACATGGAATGCTCAGAGCTGGTCTCCAGCTGCTATCTGTCGGATTTTCCGTCCACGTTTTTTCTGAGTAAGTAAATCCTGCCGTGACGGCCAGCGCGGTGGTACCCGTTTCCGGTCAGGGGCTGGCAGCGGGTTCGCGCGAAAGCCCGGCAGTCCGCTGCCGCAGACAGCAAAAAATCATATTGGCGTCAGACGGTATCCACCGCTGATGCCGGTAAACCTTCACACTTTAAAAAGGAAGAATGCTGAAAGGCGGCCCCGGCGGCCGGCGTCATGACAGCGACGGGTAAGGGGCGAGCATCCTCATTAACCCTGCGACGGCCCCTCAGGTGGTTTGTCCTCCCGTCAGCATCACAGCACCGGAAACCGCGGCGCACGGGATGCGTTCACAGACAGCCATGACATCACCTTCATTTTACACCCGCGCCGGTAATTTTCTCAGCGCGGCTCAGGGAAGTGTTGACCCGCGGACGGGGCTGTTTAACGCCAGCCTGAGCCTGCTGAACCTTCGGGCCGGTGACCTGTCCGGTCCGGCACTGGCACTCACCCTGGGGTATTCTCCCCTGTCGCCGGCGGATGACGGATTCGGCCGGGGCTTTTCACTTAACCTAACGCGCTATGACACCGTTTCGCAGCGCCTGATGCTTTCATCCGGAGAGCAGTACAGCGTCAGCAGCGGCGGAACTGTCATCAGGCAGAAAAAGTTCAGAAACGTTATTTTCAAAAAAGTCGACGATAAAAATTATCAGGTTATTCATAAATCCGGACTCACCGAATATTTAAGCCGGTTTGGTTCTGTCTTTGTTCCCGTACGGATTGCCGGCGCTGACAGCCGCAGCATACGGTTCTCGTGGGCTGAGCAGGAGAACCGTATGCGCCTGGTAAAAGCGTGGGATGACAATGCGGTGGTGTTGTGTGAGGCAGATTATTCCGCGGAGAAAGAGGGGACCACCACGCTGACCGTCTTACCCGGAGACACGGTATCCGGCTACACGATAACATTCACACTCACCGGTACGATGCTGACCCGCGTGGTCAGCAGCGCCGGGGACACCCCGCTGGCCTGGCGTCTGGAATACAGTCCGGTAATTAGCAACCGGCTTTTAACCGGCATCACCTCGCCCGAGGGCGGGCGTGAGACCGTGGCGTATCATGCCACCCGGCAGATGGGCTTTCCGGACGCGGCGGGGCCGTTCCCGTCACTGCCCTGTGTTGAAAAGCACAGTCTTATCCCCGGTGCAGGCCAGCCGGATATTGTTACCGTCTGGGAATGGACGGAAAACAACCACCTTGGTAAAAATGCCGCCCATCCCTCATGGGATAAAGACACCGACCCGATGCTGCACGCCCTGAAGCCTGACTACTTCTACGGCTCTGTTGCCCGCGTGCGGGATACCGGAACGGGTTATTCCCTCAGTGAAACCACACGCCGCTATAACGGCTACCACCTGCTGGTATCGGAAAGCACACTCAGGAACGGAAAAAGGCACACCCTTTCCACTGAATACCATGCGCAGCCGGGGGGAACTTTCAATGAGCAGCCTGAACACTTTATGCTGCCGACGACCGTCCGTGAAACATGGTCAGACAGCACGGGCGTGCGAAAAAGCATGACACAATATCAGTTTGACGCCTCAGGCAACCTCCTATGGCACCATGCCCCGGACGGCACTGTCACGACATACGCGTATTACCCTGCCGGGGGGGAGGGGGATGCCTGTCCGGCCGATCCGTACGGCTTTACCCGCTATCTGAAAGCTGAATCCGTCGTCTTTCCCCGGATTGTGGGCGATGAAGACTCCGTCGTGGCGGTACACACTTGGAAAAAAAGAAACGACCTGACGAGTGAAGGGTACACCGTGGTGCCCGACAGCGTGACCCGGTGGACCGGCAGTATGAAAAGCACCGTCACCCGGGCTTATCATGATGACCCGGCCGACAGCCTGACGTACGGCCGTGAAAAAACGCGGACCACCGTATTCACGCCGGACACGCAGACCGGCACGTCTTATACCCGGCGGCAGAACTTCACCTACGCACGCACGGCGGAGGGGATCCGCCAGACGGAGACCCTGACCACACACGACGGTTTCAGCGTGACCCGCGCCACGCTGCGGCACCCCCAGCTGGGACACCTGCTCTCAGAAACTGATGTGCAGGGGGTGACGGTAACCCATACTTACGACAGGGCCGCCCGTCCGCTGACCCGGACGGTGGCGCAGGACACGCCGTATGCGCAGAAAACCACTTGGTCATACGACACTGACTCCGGCGGGCCGGTTACCACAGAAACCGGTCCGGACGGTAACCGGACCCGGGTTTACCACGACGCGCTGGGCCGGGAAATCCGGCGCCAGCGGCAGGACACGGACGGGGCACAGGCGTGGCGTGACGTCGCGACCCGTTCTTACACCTGTTTGGGTGAGGCGGATAAGGGATCCGGCTCGGACTGGCTCCCGTCCGGGGAAGAGACGTACAGGATGGAGGCTGCGTTCGCGTATGACGGCTGGGGCATGCTGAGAGCAGAGGGTTTCTCTGATGGCACGGTCCGCCTGCAGACAACCGCCCCCGTGAGCCTGAGGCAGACAGCGTACCGGCGGGGAATGAAGGACGGGGAAAAACAGGTGTCAGGCAGAACGGTCACGGTCCATGATGCGCGGAGCACGCTGCCCGTGACCGTGACCCGCCAGGACCGCAGCGGTGCAGAGACCGGGGGCACGGTCGGTTATGAATGGGACGGGACCGGCCGGCTGTGCACGCAGACCGGCGTGCTGGGTGACAAGACCCGGTTTATGTATGACGCGCTCGGGCGCATGCTGTCGCAGACCCTGCCGGACGGCACCGTCATTACGCGCACCTACGCCCCGCACCTTACCGGGCCGCAGGTGGCCAGCATCAGCGTGACCGGAGAAGATGGTTCTGGGAATAAGGAGACCTTGCTCTTGGGCACGCAGGCGTTTGACGGGCTGGGCCGCCTGACAAAATGCATCACCGGCGGCAGGACCACCACGTACGCCTACGAAGGCGCTTCTCCGGTTCCGTCTGTCATCACCGGGCCGTCAGGCCGCCAGACCGAATTTACGTACATCCCCGAACTGGGGAACGCGGTCAGCAGCATCACTGCGGGCGGGGTAAAGCAGACGTTCACCTGGTCTGCCACTGCGGGCCGGATGCTGACGGCAGCAGAGGGCGGGACGGAGACGGAGAACGTCCTATTCCCGTCCGGCGCCCTGAAAACGGAACGCGTCACTCAGGGCGGCACCACGCGGGAAGCCGGCTACACGCGTACGCTCTCCGGGGCGGTGGAGAGCTACACAGACGTGACCGGAAAGACGACGCGTTACGTGCGGGACGGGACCGGACGGCTGACCGGCATCACAGACGATGCGCTGACCGTCAGCCTGGAATACAGCCCGCTGGGATACCTGAGCCGGCAAGTGGTCACGGACGTGAAAACGCAGGCCACGCTCACCACAGCGCTGACGTATGATGATTTTGGCCGGGAGACAGGCCGCACCCTGACCGACAGCAGCGGTACCGGCATCGTGATTTCACAGACGTGGCTGAAAAACGACCTGCTGGCCACCCGCACTACCCAAAAAGGCGGGGTGCCGGTGCGCGAGGAGGTCTTTACCTACGACACCCTCTGTCGCCTCACCGGGTATACCGTGACCGGTGACAGCCTGCCCGCGGATGCTTACGGGCAGCCGATAACGACGCAGTCGTACCGCTACGATGCGCTGAACAATCTTAACACGGTCACCACCGGGCTGAACGACAGCGCCGGCAGCACGGATGTGGCCACGTATTACTACGACAATGCAGACGACCCGACACAGCTGACCTCGGTGACGCACACGCTGACCGGGACATATCCGGCAGACATTCAGCTGGAATACGATGCTGACGGCCGTATGACGAAGGACGAGTCGGGCAGGACGCGAGGCTATGATGCGACCGGCAGGCTGGTCAGCGTGAGCGGGGCCAGCACCGGCGCTGGCACGTATGGCTATGATGCCCTGAACCAGCTGGTCAGCCAGGCCATCAGTGCCACGGACGTCCGGCAGCTGTACTACCGGGGCGGTGAACTGGTCAGTGAAACACATCAGCAGAGCCAGAAGACCAACCGGTGGGTAAAAAACGGCCACACCTGCCTGGGTGTCAGCGACAGGAACAGCACAACGCTGACGTCGGGCGACCAGCACGACAGCCTGCAGTGGTCGCGGGACCCCAGCCAGAAGGTCGGTGTTCAGCATGGCTGGTCCCCCTACGGCGGGGGACAGTCTTCCGGCGGGCTGCCGGGCTTTAACGGGGAACGCTGCGACCCGGTGACCGGCAATTACCCGCTGGGCAACGGGTACCGGACCTACAGCCCGGCCCTGATGCGCTTTACATGCCCTGACAGCCTGAGTCCGTTCGGGGCGGGCGGGATTAACCCGTACGCCTACTGCGCGGGTGACCCGGTGAACCACACCGACCCGTCGGGCCATCTCAGCTGGCAGGCCTGGGTTGGCATCGGACTCGGGACGGCAGGGCTGCTGCTGGCGGGGGTCACGGCGGGCATGTCGGTCGCGGCGGCCGGAGGAATAATTGCCGCGATTAGTGCCACCAGCACCACGACCCTGGTCGCGGGCGGACTGGGCGTGGCGGCCGACGTGACGGGGATAGCCAGCGGGGCGCTGGAAGAGAGCCACCCTGAGGCCTCCGGAGCGCTGGGCTACATATCCATGGCGACCGGCGCTGGGGCGCTGGGGGCGGGTATTAAGGGGCTGATGGCCGCGGGAAGAGGCGCAGCCCGTAGCGTGGCATCAGCTGGTGAGGCGCTGGAGATGCAGCCGCTGCTGGGCGGAGCAGGGCGGGTGTCAGAAACAGGTTTTAAGGACTTACCGGAGGAGATGATCAGGGAGATTGGCAGCTATCTTCCGCGGAGGGACCTGATTAACTTCAGCCTGGCGAATAAACGGATAAGTAACATTATAGGCGAAGATTTGGCTAGAGTTAGGTCTGTCGAGTCATACCAGACAGCACTGACCAGGCGTGAAACCAGAGGTGCTTTTGGAGTAATGAATCGCGATTTTAGCAACGGCCTGACTACGCGGCTATTTCGACTTAATGATTATTTAGCACTCAATGGCAAGAATTTTGCAGCAAGGAGGGCAATTTCGTTTCTCCGTAGAGACATTTCAGCTTTTGAATCTAATGTTGATGGATTTATAGACTTCAGATTCCACTGTGCACGTTATGCCAGACATCCTTTTGACGAAATTGTACGATTTAGGGTATATGGCGAATATGATGGTTTTTATGAAGATGTGGCAATGAACTTGAACCGCCATCTCCGGGCGCGATCTCTGAACCGCTTTTGTATCCTAATTTAACGATGCCCGTTGCGGCCCTGAGGGATCCCCATAAATCAGCGCTAATAAACCAACACCATATTTTGGTAGGTTCTGGCTAGGTGATTAAGAACAGTGCTCAGCACCGTTCGACTTAATATTAGCGGAGGTGTCGCAGGACATTCTCCGCTAACGTCAGATTTGAGTATAATGAGTAATCTCATATTATACACCGAGTAAAAAAATTAAGGGCTTGCAGCTGTCAGTAAAGCTCCCTTATCGCTAGGACTTATTATGGACAGAGATAACAATCGCGGCATGCGGGACTGGCTAATCTTCATTCGCACGGCGGAGGCAGGAAGTGTGACTGGGGCGGCCCGGCTGCTGGGTTTAACGCCTGCTGTGGTCAGCAAGGCGCTAAACAAATTTGAAAACTATCTTGATACACCGCTATTTACCCGCACTTCCCGGGGTATGCTGCTAACGGAAACCGGCCAGACAACCGTGTTGCGCGCCCGCGAAATAACCGCATCCTTTTACTCACAACTGGAGGAAATCCGCAATCCTGACAGCAAGATAAAAGGGGTTGTCAGGCTGACTGCCCCTGCTATCGTGTGCGAATACTTGGCCAACAAGTGGACCTTCGACTATGCCCTTACACACCCTGAGGTAAAGGTGTTTCTGGACTCGCGTGAACGGCATGATCTCCGCCGTGACTCACCAGAACTTGATGATCTCGTGCAACGATCTGGGTGTATCGAGAGCGAGGACTTGGTGCTCCGTAGCCTCAGTCCTGTCAGGCTAGTACTTTGCGCCAGTCCGTCCTGTCCGAAAAAATATGCTCCGATCACCCATCCCCGCGACCTCAGCAAGTAAACGCTTTTCGCTTTGCATCAGAATGGCCTCTCTGGACCGCTGATGCTGATACGGGGAGGAAAATCATTTCTTGTTGAGACGCGTACAGACAGCGGTCTTTCATCCGGGAATCTGCTGGCCATATTTAACCTTGTTCTTCAGGGAAAAGGCATCTGTCTTGCTACGCCGGGCTGGCTCGCTGCTGGTCATATCGCCCGTAGCGAGCTCATTCCCATTCTGCCGGAATGGAACATCAGTCCGGAGCGCTCATTGCTGAACCATCCCCGCGTGTACAGCAGACGTTTAAGACTGAATGTCCAGGGGAAATTGCCAAAATCATGATAGCCATAATGCTGTCTGATAAGCGCATGGTGTTCCCAGCGTGTATTTTCCCTCAGGACGTAACGGGACAGAACCTCCGGTCGGGGAATACCTAACTGGGCAGCCACATAGCGCCGTACGCCAGAAGGTGTCTACATGAGAACATTCAGAAACGAGCGAAGAAAATGGGCGGTGGTGAGCTGAAGAGCGATGCCAAACCGGTTATGCCTGCCCCGGCGCTGATTAACGAAATCCTGATCGCGCTCATCAAGATGAAAATAATTTGCCAGCTGTACTTCATTTGGCTCGGCAACATAGCAGCTATAATTCTGAATCCGGTCGTCGGTCAGAAAATCACCACTCATAAGCGTATTTCTTTGTCATCCGTTGTTCCATCATATTTTTGGCAGTATCAGATATTATGGTTTATGACATCCGGATTGTTGGTGTGGATAAGTGGCCTCAGGTACAGAAAGAAAAAAAACCGAAGGCGGTGGTACCGCCGGGTAGGAAAGGCGCAATTTAATCCGCGGTATTATCCCTGAGGCTTCTTTCCGGTATCGGTTAAATGGCAGATGTCACTGACGGCGGGGCGCTTGCTGCAGGCAGCTCTGCCGGTCAGAACGTGAACCGGACGCCCAGCAGGCTGGAGGTGTCATGATAGCCGGCTTCGCCAACCTGCTGCGCCACGGTAACCCAGCCGCTGAAGTGCTCACCCAGACGTGCCTCTTTGTAGGTCTTCAGCTCCCCGATGTTGCGTTAACCCGCTCTCCGGAAGGCGGTATCCGAAGCAGAATGGGCTTGCCAAAGCTCTAAGGGAAATCGGCCGCATTGAGCGAACACTGTTTATGCAGGACTGGTTCCGCGATCCTGCATGGCGTCGCAGGGTTCAGGCCGGTCTAAACAAAGGAGAAGCCCACAAAGCCCTTGCCAGAGCCGTCTTCATGCATCGTCTGGGCGAAATCAGGGATCGTGGTCTGGAAAACTAAAGTTACCGCGCCAGCCGCCTTACGCTAATCACATCGTGGAATACCATGCATATAGAACACGCCATTAATGAGTTGAAAAATAAGGGACTGCCACTGAATGATCAATTGCTGTCAAATTTGTGCCCACTGGGATGGGAGCACATTAATCTGACGGGAGACTACATTTGGCGAACCAACAAAAAACTGTCTGAAGGGAAGTATCGTCCTTTGCGGCCAGTTGATGTCAGTCAGTACAAAAAACAACCTTAACGTACAATATTTTCCTTTTCCCAAATGGAGTACTATCTAGCTGTGATGATGGACTTTTTTCCCGCGCCTAGTGGTTGGGCAATGCCAGCACGAATGAAATCAGGTCTGTTCTGTGATACGTTGCTGATGGCGTTGTGCCAACGAGATAATCCGTCTGGTGTTGTGGTGCACTCAGACCGTGGTGGGCAGTACTGTTCTGATGACTACAATAGCATGATAAAAATAAGTCAGTTAAATTGCAGCGTGAGCGGCGCGGGAAATTGTTACTATAATGCGTGTGCAGAAAATTTCTTCCACAGTCTAAAGGTCGAATTGATATATGGAGAACGGTTTACGGACAGTGAAACGCTGCATTTTGAGGCGTTTAACTACATTGAAGTAGATTGCAATCAGAAGCGTCGACATAGCACACTGGGCTATGTCAGCCCGATAGTATTTGAACGAAAAGTCCTTTCTTAAGGTCGTGTCCACCAAGGCTGGGCCAGATTAAGCTAACGCAGAACGCTGAATGGGAAATCAAGAAGCGCTTGGTGACGGAATACAACAGCAAGCGGCCTCATTAATCCCTGAATAACCTGACGCCAGAAAAACACCGGCTGATGGCTAAGAAACTGGAAATCTCAAAAAGTTTGTGGAAATTAAACGATTATGCTTACATTGTATTGAATACACTATCAGAAAATTAGGCATGCTTTTATCCTAAATACAAATACTCAACTTTGATAATAATTCATATATGGCCGGGTTATCAGCACATGAACTACCTCCGCACTCCAGTACAGTTGACACAAGGTTGGCTTCAATCAGTAGCAGGAATCCCCAACCGGCAATGCGGAACAAAGCCGGAGGGATATTTAATGGACGAATCGAAGCATTCATCTCACTGATTGACAGAACCACCGCGGTGGCAGCAATAATTACAACTGATGTAACCAGAACCCATGTATAAAAATGCAGTCCAAAAAATGCAGAACCATATCCTATGTCGCCGGGCATAATATGTAAAAAAACTTGCCGCGATGCAATAATTCCTGTCAGGATACTACCAGTAATCACCATCCCGTAATGCAGGTTTCGCAGGCCAAAGCAGAGATTAAATAAAAAACCGAAAGCAGCGATGATGAGCCCAATCCGCTGTAACAAACAAAGTGGACAAGGCTATTCATGCATAACGAGTTGATAATAAAAAGCTACGACCTGAGAAACGCATATTCCAAGAAGTCCTACCACGTTAACCAGATGGACAAACGTCGCTGGATGAGTTTTGGTTTTCATAGTATAACTCCTTAAAATGATAGGCTTAGTGGATTCGTTACATGGTGAATGAATGATAAAACAGTGACGATCAATAAAGCAGCCCACAGAATATAACTGGCTTTATCCTTTTCATTTATGGAAGCTAGTACCACGCCAAATGCAATCAAAAATGGCAAAAATATGAACATAAAAACTTCCTCTTTATGGCTTTGTTGAATAAATCAGGCGCAGCGGACAGGATGGTTCCCGTCAGTGATGTTGTTGTGCGATGCAGGTGCTGTCCGGCATGCCTAACAGTGTCATGCGGTTAGTGCTTTAACCATTGCCATTGCTTTGCCCACTTGGGGGTTGTGTATTTAATAAGGTGATTAGCATTATAACAAGGAATGCTGGCGTTCAATAAACGTACAAATGATTCCGTCATGCATGCTTACGGATTTTGAGTATCCAGGTGATTTTTTCGGTGCAATCGTTTTAGCTGGCACGAAGATTCAGGTTTTTACGTTCGATTCGCTGTTCATAAAGCTTGTTGGTGATGTATTTATCACCCGTGAACAGCTCATAATGGCTGAAGTTATCTGTGTACGCAATATGTTTTGTAATCTTAGTATCACTAAACCTATGATAAACAACCAGTCCGCAATATTTCAACAGCCTCTGAATACATTATTTTGATAGATGCGTTTTCTTCGGTTATTTGAACCCCTCTAAGTTTTATTATTATATTTTCCTGTGTTATTTCCTCGCCTGTAAGTTTGACACCTAAGACCGCAAACCCTACGGCTCTTAACAAAAAAACGGTGATGCCTCTAATTAGTTGAATCTGATGTATAATGCGGGCTTTTGAGGTTCTCTAATGGCCAGCGTTAACGTTCATTGTCCCCGTTGTCAGTCTGCTCAGGTTTACCGCCATGGTCAGAACCCTAAAGGCCATGACAGATTTCGCTGCCGTGACTGCCACCGCGTGTTTCAGCTCACTTACGTTTATGAAGCCCGTAAGCCAGGTATTAAAGAGCAGATAACTGAAATAGCCTTCAATGGTGCCGGGGTTCGCGATACAGCCAGAACACTGAAAATCGGTATTAACACCGTCATCCGGACTTTAAAAACTCGCGCCAAAGCGAATAACGTCTTCGCCCGTTGCCCATGCTGATGTGGCGCTTATCTGCGAACTTGATGAGCAATGGAGCTTCGTTGGCAGTAAAGCCCGGCAGCACTGGCTCTGGTACGCGTACAACACCAAAACAGGCGGTGTGCTGGCCTACACTTTTGGTCCCCGAACCGATGAAATTTGCCGGGAGCTACTGGCACTGCTTACGCCATTCAACATCGGCATGCTCACCAGCGACGACTGGGGCAGCTATAGTCGTGAGGTGCCGAAGGATAAGCATCTGACCGGCAAAATATTCACCCAACGCATTGAGCGTAATAACCTGACGCTACGGACCCGCATTAAGCGGTTGGCTCGTAAAACAATCTGCTTCTCGCGCTCAGTTGAACTCCACGAAAAAGTCATCGGAGCGTTCATTGAAAAATACATGTTCTACTAATTGGAATCATCGCCCAGGAAAGGTAAATATTCGAATAGAATGCCTAATATTTTATCGCACAGTTGAGTGAACATTACCGGACTAAGCCTTACTTTTACCAGTCACACTGACCGGCATCGGAGCGAAAATTTCTGACTTTTCTGAGGATGGCAGCCGTCTTCAGGAACGGCTGCCAGCGTATTACGGGTTATACACCCCGACAGTGGTGTTAATAGTATATACGCCGGGAGCTATGCCAAGGGAACCATTGCTCATGGCCCATACATTATAGTTTACATTTTGAATGGCGTTGTCGCTAACCAGATAGCTGCCGGTGGAACTAATCAGCCTTGAGTATCCCGGAAGATCCGCCTTAGAATTAGGGTCTGTTCCGGCGGGAAACATCATATACGTAATCGAATAGTCGGGATCCCCGTCGTGTCCGCCGGCATAAGCAATTAATGGCAAATTACCAGGCAGGAGCTCTTTCATCGCTAACTGGGCCGTCACCCCGGGCTGGTCGATGCCGGCCTGCCCCGTAGCAATGTTTACCATCTTATCAGAGGGGCCAGCCACCTGATTCATCACCGGCGTCAGGGTGTTGGTGATGGTGAGAGGCATATTAAACGTCACCTCGGCCGTTGCCGTGGTTTCGTTGCTAACGCTACCCGTCAAGTCTGCGGCCCAGGCGAAGGCTGTCGGCAAGCAAGCAAGGGCCAAGGCGCTGACTTTCAGTGAGAGTATTTTCATAGAGTATTTTCATCCAGTTACTGGTTAAGGTGATGTATGCTGCCGCCGTAGGTAGCAGATACGTAATGTCCGACATGCAGTCGGCGTTGTTTTACCGGGGGGAGGTGGTCACCATCACCCTCCATGAATCTGCGGGGACCTCCTGGTCACCCGCCGCCACAATTCGGAAGGACGCGGACGGCTCAGCCGTGTTGATGAATACCGTCCCGTCGGGCATCCGCTGTGCATCGTCTGCCATCACGGCAACCTGAATCCGGTGCGTGGTATTTCGCTCGCCCTGCAGCGGGCAGGCTTCACCGCGCACTCTGCCATCACCGGCACAGCGCAGGCGTAAGCGAAAGCCTGCGTGGGGCGTGGCGTTCAGTACTGTCCCACGCATCAGCGTCGTACCGTCTTTCACGCGCGTGGCCTGAAGGCTGGTGACCGGCCTGAGTGACAGTACGGTTTCCTCTGACCGGGCCATACCCGTAGCAAACAGCGCGCCTGCCAGACAGGCAGCAAAAATGGTGCCTCTGTTCATCGTTCCGGTCCTCCTCAGTATCAGTGCGTGGTCGCCGGGCGGCAGACGGCGCTGAGTTCATAAAGCCCTGCCGGACCCTTTCTCTCCGGCAGGCGGTAGGCTGCCAGGCAGCTATCTGCACCGGCCTGGACGTGCAGCGTGCCCCGTGCGGGCAGGCCGGTGAGGTAGGCCTGGCCTCCGGCGTCCGCCAGGCCGGCGCTGCCGCTTTCTCCTTCCACGTCCACATGCGAGCCGAAGGCAACGGGCGAGCCGTCCGGATGACGAAGGGTCACCAGGGCTCTGGCGCCGGTGCGAGTGCGGAAAGCCGCCACCACTACAGCTCCTTCCGTCGGTACCACTTTCACATCCGTCTGCGGTACGTCCGCATCTTCCGGGAGCGTGGTTGGGTCAAGGCTCACCGTGTTTTCCTGATAATCCGTCAACCCGGGAGCTGCGGTGTAGCCACGGCCGTCGGTTCTCACCCCCGGCCAGCCGCCAACCTTAACCCCCGCCGCGCCCGGCGCGCTCACCAGCGTCACGGTATCGGACAAAGGCTGACTGAAGGTCACGCCGTGGCGGTGCACTATCATGCCGCCTGCCACGCTGGCGCTTTCCTGCCGGCCCGACGGGCTGTAGTCGTAGCCCATGTTTGCCTGTCCGTAAGCACCACTCCAGCCCAGATGCAGGCTGCTACTGTTCCGCTGGTCTGACGCCACGGAGGTGCGAAGACGTTCGCGGACGTCCCATGCCAGCCGATTGTCCATACCGGTGCCGCTGAGGCCGGCCTCATGCGACTGCCCGCCCGTCGCCGGCGTGGTCATGTTCCAGCTGACGCTGGTGCCGCCGCCGAGCGGCACGCTCAGCCAAACGCTCAGGGAGCGGTCCCGGCACCCTGCACGGATCTGGCTCTGCTCCCAGTTGACAGACAGGGAGGCTCCGTACACGGATTTGCTCCAGTTGAGGCTGTAACTGGAGCCCCCCCCCGGGGCGCCACGCCAGTTGGTGCGGGTGGCGCTCACGCTGAGGCTGCCAGCTGCCCCCGCTGACTGAGTCAGAGACAGGGTGTCACGGGCACGCAGCCGGGGTCCGGCGAAAGGCCCTGCCGGGCTACCCTGTTTCTGCCAGGTTCCGAGCGTTTCCGCCAGCGAACGGTAGCCCGATGAGTCATACTGCCAGCTGGTCAGCGTGAAGCCCGTGCCGGTCGCGGCCAGCCGGTTGCTGTAGCGCATCCGCCAGGCCAGCCCCTGTCGCCGCTCCCCGTCCGCCGTCTGGCTGCGGGCCGCGGTTGCATCAGCGGAGGCGGCACCCAGGCACCCCAACGAGCTCCCCACACCGAGTGAGGCGCCGCTGTAATGCGCGGCCGCCTGTACACCACCGTAGGCCGTCAGGCCATACGGCAGACCGTACATGGCCGTGGCTTGTGCCAGCGGAGCCGGCTGCGTTGCCCGGTCAGCAGGACGGTAGCGGCCTGCTGCCAGACTGTACTTCAGATAGCCCGCGTGCAGCGCTATAGCTGGCGTCTGCCAGGGAACTGTGAAGACCCGGCTGTGGCCGTCGGCTTCACGCACCGTCACCTGAAGGTCGCTCCCGCCGCGTCCGGTGGGCAGGTCCTGTATATCAAACGGTCCGGGGGCCACCTGCATGGCCTTCAGCAGGTAGCCGTTCTGGCGCACTTCTATCGTGGCGTGTGTGCGTGCTACGCCGCTCACCGCCGGCGCAAAGCTCCGTTCACCGGCCGGTATCATGGCCTCGTCCGTAGCCAGCATGACGCCGGTAAAGGGCACGCCATCGAAGATGTCACCGTCTGTGGTACGTCCGCCCAGCGAGAGGCGGCTTTTCAGCTTTCTCAGACCTCGCTCGCCCCAGGTATACCCCTGCTGCCACTGCCCGCCACGCTGCAAGTTCCAGTTGCTCCTTATCCGCCAGGGACCGGTATTCAGACCCGGCAGCAACTGTACCCACCCTTCAGGCTCACTATCGGCCCGGCCGGCCTCACGGGACATCCCCGCGCTGTAGTTCAACAGAAAGGCCGTAATGCCGTCGTCCCAGAGCACCTCCGGTGCCAGTCCACCGATATGCTGCTGCAGGACAGCCTGTGGGATATCCAGCCGCAGCTGAAGGGCCACCACGTCGGCCGTGATCGTTGCCTGCGGGATAGCCGCAAGCCTGACGCAGGATGCGTTTGCGCCATGCTGCGTCAGGCCCGGAAGGGCCTCCGTTTTTACACCCCAGCGCTTTAGCAGAGCCGTGCTCAGACAGGGCTGCAGGCGACGGTGTCCGTCCTGGGCGGTCACCAGCCGCAGCGAAATATCGCGGCTGTCCACCAGCTCACCGTTGAGCAGGATATCCATCCGGTAGGTGCCCGGCTGTTGCAGCCCCTGTTCAAAGAGCGACAGGTCTGCGTGCTTTGCCGCATCATCGAGGAGCGCAGCTTCAAAGTGATAATCCTTTGCCTGCGCGCCGTACATAAAGCATGTCGCAGGCAGAGCCAAGGCAGCAAAAAAGCATCGCATGGTTCCTCCCGGAGTGACAGCAACATAAGGAACCCTAGTTAAGGGCTGTCCCGAACCGGCGGCTTTCCCCACCCTGATCGTTAATCACGGTCCAAGCCACCGCGCCGGCAGCGCTGGCTGGCAGCGGCAGGGATATATCTCCCAGGGGCGGCACGTACGTCAGGCCGCAGAGGGGCTTCCCGCCCACGCTGACCGCCTTCAGGTTCATGTAAAACGGCGTGGGATTACTGACGCGAAGCATGGTGCCCTGACGTGTCCAGCGCAGCGAGCCGGCAACATCTTCGGCACTCCCTTTCAGGCCGGCCGGCCGGTACAGCAGCTTGTCGCACGTGCTGATGGCCATATTGACCGTGAGCGAGACTTTTGTGGTACGATCTGCCGTGCCGTCTTCAGACGGCGGCACCGCCTTCACACACAGCCAGTACAGGCCCTCGCGGTCCGCCGGGAGGTTGCCTCCCGTACGTATCACGCGCAGCCGGCTCTGCTGGCTGGCCTCAAGACGGAACAGCGGCGGCGTAACCAAAAACGGTGCGGCGCTCTTTTTGTCCTCCCCGGTCACCGAGGACTGCACCAGGATGGGGTAGTCCTGCTGGTTTGACACCGACAGCTGCACGCCGGACGCGCTTTCCGGGTAGATGACCCGGGTAGCCCCGAGCGTCACCCGGAAGGTGTTTGACGCGTTAGCGGGCTGTGGTGAAGCATGACTTACAGTGCTCATGGTGAGCAGCGCCCCGGCCAGCAGCGCGGCGATTATTCTGCCGAGGCAGTTCATCATTAATTTCGTCCATTGTGATGCCGGCGGCCGCGGGCTGAATAGCATCGCGCGGCCGCCGGGGTGGTTAACAAAGGATGCAGAGAATAAAGGTGCGATGGCTGTCACGAAACCACTTTAAAGTCAAAGGAGCATTAACTTTAGGGAAATGTCGCGCGGGCAGGTAAAGCGATGGGGACCGGACGGTGGCTTTCAGTGCCTCTACTGCGTCCGGTGCGAGATATCAAAGTACAAGAGTTCGCTTTAAGACAGCGGGCCTGATTCGGAACGGGGGCGGGCCTCCCAGCACTGCCCGACGTAGTCCCTGAAATGCGTAAAAAGTTTTGTCTGGCGGGAGCGCTGACGCCATATCAGCCACACTGGAAGATCAGGTATTTTCCATTCTGGCAGCACGGGAACGAGCTCACCGCGGGCGATATAGCCGGCGGCGAGCCAGCCCGGCGTGGCAAGGCTTATCCCTTTTCCCTGAAGAACAAGGTTAAACATGGCCAGCAGGTTACTGGAGGACAGGCTGCTGCCAGAACGTGCTTCAAGGAGGAATGACTCTTCTCCCCGCGACAGCATCAGCGGGCCGGAGAGGCCGTTCTGGTGCAGGGCGAAAAGCATATGCCTGCATAGGTCGCGGGGGTGAGTAACCGGAGCATGTTTTTTCAGATAGCACGGACTGGCGCATAGTACTAGTCTGACAGGACTGAGGCTACGGTGCACTAAGTCGTCGCTCTCGATACGTCCGCTGCGTAGCACCAGGTCGTCAAGCTCCGGTGAGTCCCGGCGGAGGTCTTCCCGTTCACGCGAGTCCAGAAACACCTTTACCTCAGGGTGTGTAAGGGCATAGTCGAAGGTCCACTTGTTGGCCAAGTATTCGCACACGATAGCAGGGGCAGTCAGCCTGACAACCCCTTTTATCTTGCTGTCAGGATTGCGGATTTCCTCCAGTAGTGAGTAAAAGGATGCGGTTATTTCGCGGGCGCGCAACACGGTTGTCTGGCCGGTTTCCGTTAGCAGCATACCCCGGGATGTACGTGTAAATAGAGGAGCATCCAGATAGTGCTCAAGCCTGCTTACCGCCTTGCTTACCGCCGCGGGCGTTAAATCCAGCAGCCGGGCCGCCCCAGTCACACTTCCTGCCTCCGCCGTGCGAATGAAAATTAGCCAGTCCCGCATGCCGCGATTGTTGTCTATGTTCATGATGATGTTCCAAGAGAGGAATGAGTCAAAAGTGCACAAAGTGTGGCTTAAAATAACCGTCGCGTTGGAGAAAACAGGTCTCGCTCAGCTATTAACGTCACAACAGATCGGTTTTACTGGGTATTTGATGTTTGCATTACACCCTTGAGAGCATATACGGACAAAAAGCCAGTTTTGGCCGTTGCGTTTCGATAATCTTAAAGGCGCTACCGATGAGTTCCAGCCGCTCAGAAACGTCGCAGCCTAGTGCACTGAGTTTCCCGCCGCGCGCCGGAGAGGCGGTTCCTGCCGGAGAAAGAGTTAGGGCTCCTCGTGGAAGTGAGGCTGGCAGCAGTTTGGGGGAGGATCGCATCATGTTGTTCACTCTGCACCTCCGCCATCTTATCCTGCAGGGCGCCAAAGCGTTCCTCTGTCTCTCACACACCTAGTAAACCGTTTTCACACAGTTTTTCGGAGCTTTTACTGAACTGCATTTCCTGCTGCTTGCTAAATGTGAGTATACAACGTTTAGCATATTGAACCAGTAACTCTTAATACGACTTTAATAGAGTGAGATTTTGAAAGGATTTTATATTTTTTTATCGAAGAAGTCTAACCAGAACTGGTGTTTGAAGTATAAATGACGCTCAACGTATCATTTTAGAATCCCGCGTTTTTTTAGTAAAATCCGTAATTTTCAACCTTAAGATTGCTTTAAGAGGTAAACAACTTACCGAACCTACTCTGGAAATAAATACTTGGCGCTGAAATTCTTTTGAGTTCGCATAGTTTATTGTGAAAGGAACACCGGTGGTACTCATATTATAATAAGTTTCTCTTACAGTTGGGACGTTAAAGCCTACGGAGTATATTATGTTATCTGAATCATTATTTTTATCACCACCATTTCGAAGCATAGAGAATCAAAAGCTGCCCGTTAGATTGCTGCCTTTTGCAGCAAGAGATACGCTACGGCTTTTAGTACCTCCATCATAAAGACACATATCCAAACTCTTACGCCCCTCCCCCGAATTAGTTGCAGGTGAATAGCTAAAAGATATAACAGGATTTCCACTTATGAAATCTGGAAAGAATATCATAGGATGGGCATCAGTGATGACATTCAGTTTTATATCATAAACCCATCCAGTAAGCGCAACAGGGCCAAGTTTCCATTGGGCCAGATAAGAAACCAGCCTGACTTTTCAAATACCTGTCGATAGCAATGAAAGTTGGTATTTATTGAATAATAAAAATATACGTCATTAGATTTGTTACTTTTAGTCGCGACACCATGGAGGTGTTTGTGTTCTATCGCCATTTAACCTCCATGCGCTCAGTGTAAGTTCCCTGCATGTTTCAGTTCCTACTAAACAGAATTTTAAGAGAACATTACCGGCGCCTGCTTGAAAACTTGTTGTAGCGTGAGAAGGGCAGGCTACAAATTGAGAGTCTGTGTCACTCTGATAAACGAGTGTATTTATAGATCCAAATTCTGGAGACTGAGCGTACTTTAAACCAGAAACTCCGTTATATATCCATGCTTGCGATGGTAAATTATATGTTTTTATATTCGTATTTATACTTGCAGTTTCATGAGCATGAGCTGGCCCAGCAATAAAATTGAAAGAAAGAATAGTCTTCTTTGTATGAAAAAACAAAAACAGTTAAAAGGTGTCATACTTCCCATCTTAATTTGAAAGAGGTTAATGTCTTAAATTTTAAATCCAAAGAAAATTACAAAAGTGATAGTGATTTTTTTATGAAAAACACTTTTACTTCTATTTTTTCTACTTCATGATAAAGCATTTCTGAAAGAATGTGCTGACGCTTAATTCTGATTAGCGACCTTTATCGCAGATAACGCTGTTGCCTAATAGACATCACAGTCATTTTTTAGAGTTGCCGGTCTGTAATCGTTTTACATGATCATATTCCGCCTGTTTAAGTTTGCCTGTGATTGTTTCTCGATTTTCTGTTATTTCTGTAGCGACTGGGGAGCTTTCCGCGTTCAAATAGTTTTTTATGACGATAAAGGCTGAAATATAAAATAGCTATATAACCAAAAATCAATATCCAGTTTACGAGTGAATTCATCTTTTGTCCGGTTACTCCATATCTCTTACCGGTGCCGCATCTGATTGTTCTGTCATCGGATGTGTCCCCCTGTCTTCAGTTTGCGCTCAGCGCATCATGCAAAGCCCTCGCAGTTTTCCTATAGGAGGTATCTGCACTTAAATTTTTAAGATGCGTTCTCTCCCGTAAGCTGGCTGCCGCAACATCCTGAGCGTAGGGAATGATGGCAGCACAAAAATAAGAAAACTTCTTGAATGATGCTTTGCCCAGGACGCACCGGAGATGCGCACTTATTGTTTTAGCGGAGATTCTCAGTACAGAGCTTGTTTCTTTGCAGTCTGCTCCTGAACTCAGGAGCAGGATGATCTGCCGCTGTCTGGGTGTCAGCATCCGGACATCTTCGGGTCGCTGACCAATGAGGTTAAACTGTATTTCTTTAAAAAACATTTCTGGACGGATGGTCTTTACCTCTGGATACAATAGTTCAGCTACCATTTTCTGCCTGTTATTGTGTGTGATCAGTAACAGGCGGCTATGATACAGCTTTAATTTTTCGCCCAGGGAAGGGTAAGGCATCATATAAAGCCGCTCCCATGAGTTCATGTCAATGATTTTAGTTCCATCGCCCGGAATATAATGGTGAAGAAAAGATCGAAAATTAAATGACTTTATTTCTATTCTCTTTTTCAGTAGATGAGATAACCCCATCAGAAAAAAATTATTATCCGTAATTAAATCCACATGAATTTTTTTACCACAAGGTTGAGTTTTTTTCATAAGTGAGCACGCCTCTGTTTAGTATAATTAAATCATCAAGCATAAAATCCGCTGGCGCTTTTAATATCGTTCCATCTGTTAGAATTACCTATCGCAACGGAAAGTCTGGCAGACGAGATTATAATTATAAATGAAAACCTTGTATAAAATGTTAAACCCTTTCTCAAATAAGGGTCAATAGTTAAATTCGCACCTCCTAGCTTGCATTTGCTAATAAATGGCAAAAATCACTCAAATAGAACTATGTAATTAATACTGCTTGTAATGAATTTTTATATAAAAAACAGCAATTAAAGCCGGGGTCGTTTGCTACTAACTGATAAAATGTAAAAGTCTGTAAGAAGTATCTGTATTTTTGATCGCTTTTTACGATCGCTTTGCTTTTTATGATAGTTTTAGGCTATCAACTTTGCTCTTATCGATCGATTAATACTGCTTTTTTTTTTGTGGTTATTAATTTAAATTATGATCATCTTGCAAATGTGCCATCTCATCCGTTTAAATTAAGATGGCTATTTCAGATTTAATTAAGGAGCCGCGCTATTAAGCATGAGACCCCGGGCACTGCCCGGCTGTCAGCAGATACGTCACGGAAACCCTCGCCGGCGCATCCGCCACGGAGAAAGACTGAACGATTATTCACTCCTGTGCCGGGAGGCTATCCTTCTGCTGAGCCGTAACGGCGCCATCAGGCTGGCTGTTCCGGCCCGGCCCGGCCCGGCTTGCTTACGGCAGCAGTATGCCGGACGGCGTGCGGCCCGATTCTGTTATGGTCTACAACATCCGGATTGTCAGTGTAGAGAAGGGGCCTCAGGCGCAGATAGATGAAAAACCGAAGACAGTTGTACTGCCGGTCAGAAAGTGAACCGGATGCCCAGCAGGCCGGAGGTGTCATGATAGCCGGATCCGCCCACCTGCTGCGCCACGGTAGCCCAGCCGCTGAAGCGCTCACCCAGGCGTGCCTCTATACCGGTCTTCAGCTCCCCGATATTGCGTTCTCCCGCCGCCCGGAACGCAGTATCGTTCAGGCGCACGCCGTACTGCTGCGTGTTATAAATCCAGTCAGCCTCAACGAAGGGCTGAAATTCACGCACCGTATCGCGGTCATACCTACTTTTTCCGTTCAGGTAGGTCCGGATGCCCAGCCTGAGCTGCACGTTGTCGTTGCCGGTACCGCTGACGCGCGTGTCGCTGGCCTCGCTAAAGCTGTCTGACCTGACATCAGACCAGACGGCCTGCATATGGGGTTCAACGTAAAGGGCATTTTCCGTTCTATCGGCGTTTCTCCACTGGCTGACCCGCATGGCGTAGCCGCTTTCCAGCGAGGCGCTCAGCCCGCGACTGCCGTAATGCTCTGCGTCTAGGTCGTCGCCTTTGACCTGCGTGCTGAACCAGCTGTACTGCATCCAGCTGTCTGCGTACAGACCGGTTTTGTCTGCGGCATTCTGGCGCCAAGTGGCATAGGTCCCGGCGCTGTAGCCGTGAATGTCTGCCTGTGACCGATATCCGGTCAGTGCATTCCGCGTGTTGCTGTGCTGGGTGGCGTAGCCGCCCATAAGCCCCAGACTGAATTGATTAACGGCGTCCGTGCTCCAGCGGGCCACCTCACCGCCCATCTGCAGCACATACCGCGCAGAGTCCGTGTGGTTTTGTTTGTCCGAAGTGGACGCACTGTTATAGCCGCCCTCATTACGCATCCACATACCGGGTTCTGCGCGCACCTGTTCAGACGTGCCGGTGAAGTTCTGCTCGCCCTCGCGGTCGCGCAGAGAAAAACTGAACAGCGTGTTTACGGCACGCAGGCTTGCCGTGTAACTTCCCACCTCGGGCCGGATGGTGTGCGTGACTGCAGGAGCAGGAGCAGGAGCAGGCGTGGGAGCAGGAGCAGGAGCAGGAGCAGGAGCAGGAGCAGGAGCAGGAGCAGGAGCAGGAGCAGGAGCAGGCGTGGGAGCAGGAGCAGGCGTGGGAGCAGGAGCAGGAGCAGGAGCAGGAGCAGGCGTGGGAGCAGGAGCAGGCTCATAAACAGAGGTCAGGTAATATCCGCCGGTACCCTTTTTCAGGCTGTAGTCATATGCCCCGGCCACAACGCGGTCACCGAGTGAGAAGGTAGCAGCAGACGTCCCGCCTACAGCGATAACCTTTATGCCCTCAAGGGTCTTTGCCCCCGTCCCATTTTCATTAGTTACATAAATGATGCTTTGCCCGCCGGTGTTACCGGTTATGTTCAGCAGGTCGGTAAGCGAATTATCACCACCCAGCACGGTACCCAGCCGCACAGTACTGCCCGGGGTGCCGGTATAGTTGCCGCTAATGGTCAGAGTATTCCCTGCGCTGTGGTCTGTTGGGTTAAGGACAATGCTGCCCGTGTTTGAAACGCTGCCGCTAATGGTGGCCGAGATGCTGCTTTCGCTGCCAAGGGTTAGTATGCCCGTATTGGCTAGGTTACCCCAGAGAGAACTATTGTTAAGCACAACCGTCCCTTCATTGTTTATGGCAGCATTACTGCCAGCGGTTGACCAGATAATTCCGTCATCCAGCGTAAGCTTGCTTCCCTGAGTAACAGAGATGCTTCCCACCGTGGCGTCATTGCCCGAAGCGGCTTTATAGCTGGCAGAGGTAACACTGTTGCCGACAGAAAGAGACGATGCTTCACCGCCAGTAATGGTGCCGGCGACAGAAGCAGAACGGCCGGACAGGGTTAACGATGCATCCCCGATCTCAATCTTACCCTGAACCGTGCCGCTGTTTAAAATTCCCTGCGTAATGGCGCCGGTATTTTTCAAGTCCCCGCCGATTATGCCTGAATTTATCATCTCACCTGAAATTGTTCCGGAGTTATTCATGTTTTTTGAAATACTACCGCTATTTTCCATGTTGCCGCCGATTAAGCTGTCATTATTCATGCTGGTGCCAATTCTACCGGTTGCACTATTAATCATATTAAGACCTACAGTAGCCGCTGGGCCCATTGAAATATTGCTCATATCCCTTTCTAAAGAGGCGGAATTAATCATGTTGGCATCGATTTTTCCCTTGTTAAACATGAGAAAAGCACTGAATTCTGAGTCTGGGCTATAATTGTTTACCATACTTCCATGAATTACTCCTGGTACAGTGTTCTCTATATCATATTGAACAGTTCCATCATTAATTATGTCACCATAAACAGTTCCTCTATTTATAATGTAAGAAGCACTGCCGTTATTTATCATGTTTTCATTAATTATTCCTATCTCGTTATTTTGCATGATTTGACGAACCACGCCATTGTTTTTCATTATATCGATGGTGGTGTTGTTTCTAAAATCGGCTACATTAGTAGAATTTATGCAATTGGAATTATTGCAATTTAATGCATTTGCTTTGGCGCTGATAAGAATAAAAAATAACACTGAGATTTTAGGGCGCATATGAATTTACCTTTCACTTGGCATTGATTAGCTGTCGATGGTTTTGCCAGCCTTAAAATTACATATCGCAGATAATGTCAAATCTTGGGGGTTCCTGAATTGTGCTATATAACATAGCAGATAGATGCAGCAGAATGAGAAAAAGATCTGCTGTGATCAGCTTTTCTTTATGAAATGCTATACCTGCTTATGCTGGCCACCCGGAGATGTCGCGCACTGCCGGCGCCTGAAGGTGCACCTCTCGCAGAAAACAGATCAGTGCTGGCTCGCGTCATGGCCATTTTCCGGCCATGAGCACGCGCCAGACTGCCGCTTTTATTCCGTCTGCAGGCCGCTATTTATGCACCCGACGTCGTAAAGGCGGCACCGGACGGGAATATTGTCATACGCCTTCCCACCGGCCTGCAGAAGAAAGATATCCAGGAAAAAAACCGGAGGCTCCCCCGGCCAGCGCCGGACCCGTTAAGCGGCGCCGGCAGCCCTCAATGCGCCTGCTGGGGTTGCTGCACCTGCTCTGGGAGCAGTCCGGCATCAACGTCTGGCACCCCGCCTTTAACCGGAAAAAGCGTTATCCGGGCTGGGTCAGCTGGCGGCTGAATGAAACGGCCGCACGCGTACGTATCGGACGGGTCCCGCTGCAGCAGTCGCTGCTTCTGATGGCCATGAAGGACTCAGCGCAGGCCGTGCTTAACCGTCAGGCTGCCAGAGACGCCGGCAGCGCGTCACGCCGTCTCATCCTGATCTCGCAGCTGGCTGCCTGGAGCGACGCGGCTGATGCGCGACTGGAGTCCACGCTTCCGCTGGGACTGTTTGCCGGTTTTCCCGCGCTGCAGCTGCCTGATGACGTCAGAGCGCGCCTCGCGCGGAGCTTTTCGCGCGAACTGGGAGACTGGCGCCGCGGTGCCCGGGTCATGGTTATCTGTGAAACCGAGCCGCCGGAAACGGTTTTTATCCGAAGAGACGGGCAGAACCTGCCGCGCAGCAGCTGCAGGATAATCGATGCGGCGCTGATGACCGTCAGTCCGCGCTACATCCCCCTGGACTCGCGCTATGAGGGAATGGTCGAGACGCGTCTGTGGCAGGAAAAACGCGCGTTCATCAAGCCGCTGCGCTATGACGGTGAGGAAAATGTTTTCCCGGACTTCGTACTGACTGACGTTGCCGGCGCCGAAGCCCTGCCGATGGAGGTATTCGGCATGAATACCCCGGATTATCTGCAGCGTAAACAGGTTAAAACGGTGGCGTATGACACAGAGTACGGGCCCGGACTATGGTGGCAGTGGGATGCCTCAGCAGACCCTGAAGGCCATGATATACCGGCCTTTCCGCCCCGCTGAGCACGGTTTAATGCAGGCAACTCCACGGCTGGCGTCGTATACTGACATTCTGAGTAACGGATACGCACTGTGTGGCAGACAGCGGCGTTACAGGTTCACGTCCTAAAGCTGAAAAGCTGTCAGAATGGAGTATTTTCATGGCCTTTCAGAGCCCGGCCCAGAACTACACCGAAACTCGCCTGAGTCTGGGGGATCTCGTTCATCTTTCACCTTATTCAACCTACCTGATGCGCAGCGACAGCAGCTTTCCTGATGCCGGGATCGTGAAAGGATCGGTGCTGGCCATCGATCGTGCGCTTGTACCGGCGCATGGCCAGCTCATTGTGGCCGAGTACGATGGGGAGCTGACGCTGCGGCGCCTGCTGCTCGATCCGATCCCCGCCCTGCAGGCGCCGGATGCGGATGAAACCATCACCCTGCTGGATGTGAGTCAGGGACTTCCCGTATGGGGCGTGGTTGCTTACGCACTCACCGATGTGGCCGGGCTGGGATTCACCGGACCGGCGGGAGAGTAATCATGTTTGCGCTGGCCGATGCCAATAATTTTTACGCTTCCTGCGAAACCGTATTCAGGCCGGATCTGCGCGGTAAACCTGTCGTCGTCGTGTCGAATAACGACGGATGCGTCATCGCACGTTCGGCAGAAGCAAAGCGCATGGGTATAAAAATGGCCGCTCCGCTGTTTCAGAACGAGCGTTTTTTCAGGCAGAACGGCGTTCAGGTGTTCAGCTCTAATTATGAACTTTATGGCGATATAAGCAGCCGCATGATGGCGATCCTGGGCGAAATGGCCGCCGGGCAGGAAGTTTACTCGATTGACGAGAGCTTTCTCGACGTCACCGGGATTAACAGCCTTATCCCGCTTGAGACGTTCGGACAGCAGATGCGCGAGCGCATAAGACGGGAGGCCGGACTGGTTATTGGTGTGGGATTCGGGCCGACCAAAACGCTGGCCAAACTGGCCAACCACGCGGCCAAGAAATGGACTCAGACCCGGGGCGTCGTTGATCTGTCTGACCGGAGCCGGCAGCGAAAACTTCTGCACCTGACCGACGTCAGTGACATCTGGGGCATTGGCCGGCGCATCAGCCTGCGCCTGAACCAGCTGGGCATCATGACCGCCCTGCAGCTGGCAGACAGTAACATCAGCATGATCAGAAAAAATTTTGACGTTATCACTGAACGCACCGTGCGTGAGCTCAACGGTGAGTCGTGCCTGGCGCTTGAGGATGCACCTCCGCCGAAACAGCAGATCGTAAACTCACGCTCTTTTGGCCAGCGCATTACCCGGCTGGAGGAGATGCAGCAGGCCGTGGTGCTGTACGCCACGCGTGCGGCGGAAAAACTCAGGGAGCAGAACTCACGCTGCCGGCACATAAGTGTATCCATCGCCACCGCCCGGCATGGCGACGAGCCCCAGTATTCGAATACGGCTTCACGCATCTGTGATTATCCGACCAGTGATGCGCGCGACATTATTGAGTCAGCCATCCACGGCCTCAGCACCATCTGGAGGGAGGGTTACCGGTACGCCAAAGCCGGCGTCATGCTGGGTGATTTTTACCAGTCCGGGGTCGCGCAGTTTGACATGTTCAGCGAGCAGCAGCCGCGTGCAAACGCTGATGCGCTCATGGCCGCGCTGGACACCATTAACCGCTCAGGTAAGGGAAAGGTGTGGTTTGCGGGTCAGGGTAATCGTGACAGTGGCTGGCAGATGAAGCGCGAAATGCTGTCACCACGCTATACAACGAGGTTAAAAGACATACCGCTGATTAAATGATGTTGCAGAGTGACGTGAGGATATAAAACGGACTACAAAACATTGTCAGCCAATTAAAGTCTGTCTTCGCGACAGTTCCGGTCTGCATTAAGCTCCGCTTTACAGCATCCTGCAGAAACCCTGCAACTTATCATATGAGCGTAGCCAGCCGGATTTTCAGCACTTATCCCGCTATCAGGCAAAACGCCAATTTTGCTGAATTGCTTTTATACAGGCCTGGTTACAGAAAAATCGATGGGTTAATATTTACACACTTACCAGGTTGCTCAGGACCAGACATGCAGACGATAACTACGCGTGAACAGATATTAGTGAACTGAACCGTCAGTGAAAGGGTTGCCACGCACATTGTGACAGGCGCTCACGGGTATGAAACGCTTTGCACAAGCGGGTACAATTTCGATTACAACGACAGGCAGTAACTGGTCCATGGCTCTGAAAAGCTGGCGGAAGATGAGCTGCCTGTCACCTGCCCTGTCTGTTTCGTTATCTGGGATGATGTACATAAGTTTAAGTCTGACGACTTTGATACGGAGTCGGCAAAGGGAAGTTTTACCGAGACCGGCCTCACTGAGATCACGATAGGTCAGATTTCAAAGACTGAAGAAGAATAACCGTCGCCAGGCGGTTTTTTTAACCTTTACTCGCCGTCCGGAAAATAGACACTTCTACCGCATGTCTATTTAGCGACCCGTTATAAAGATGAAAATTACTGCCAGTCCGGCAAACAGTATTGCAAATTTCTTTATCCTGTTTACCTGTGTCTCTTTAACTGATATATATCTTTTAAGGTCTCTGTCCAGCTGAGACTCTTCAGCCTGTAACGGGTCGTCAAGCCATAGTCTTTCTTTAAGTGATGATTGCATTTCCTGTATTTCTCGCTCGATTACCCCTAAATAAATCAGAAAAGCTAATGGAATTAAAACTGGTATCGCTACGCGCATAACATCTAAAAGTGTTACAGGCAGATTCATATTTTCCCTCCAGAATTTTTACCATATTATAACGGCAGTAAAAATACCGCTGCTGCTATCAGTGAAACTACAATTGAAAGGCTATGTGATGTGGAAATTTTGTCGCATTCTGCATCAATCATGCTATCCAGGGTTTCTTCATTGGTCTGCGTTGCCAGTAATATCGGCAAATTATGCCATTGCTTTAACTCTTTCATCTTTTCATAGTGGATAAGAGTTTGGCGAATATAAACATGATGCAGCCAGAAAAGAATGGCAAGGCAAACCACCAAATATTTTACGATATAAAATGTTCCAAATGTCTGTTCCATACATAATCCTCCTATTTGATCGACTTTAGCACTTGAATAAGGGCTGCTACTGCCCAGAGCGGGCAAGTTCTTCGGCATGCTAATAAGGGACAGTATCTCAATGTGCTTATTATCAAAATGAAAGAGCACCCAGTCTTCATTCCCTGTAGATAAGCATTGACAGAAATTATCTGTCCCTGCGGTGCTGCACAGTTACCGCAGAGACATTTATAAGGTTTTAAATCAGTGGCGGATCTGGATCTGCTCAAGTTCCTTTTCGGTGAGACCTGTCAGATTCATCACTGTCGGATTATCGAGTCCTTTAAGCAGCATCGCCCGGGCAATTTTCAGCGTTGCTTCGCGCTCGCCTTCCATCCGGCCCTGTTCCCGCCCTTTCTGTTCCAGCTGCTGTGCAATCGTCATCAGTTCATCCTCATGCTGCGGCACTTTCTGCGCCAGGTTGCGTACAAAGGCCTCGGCGTCATCGGTTTCGCCCGCCTGTACGAGGTAGTTTATCAGCGAAATCAGCTGCTGTCCCGTGAGGTGACCGGCCATCAGGGTGGCGGCCAGCCGGTCCAGCAGGTCGGCCAGATCGCGCCGGTGAATGTGTTTCTGCAGCAGGGTCAGCGCGGCCATGCTGCGGTGGTGCATGATTTCCTCATCCGGAATGACCGTGATGTCGACCAGCGGGAACGGGGCACCGTAAAGGCGACCGGCCAGCACCGGGTCGTCAAATTCCTGCAGCCAGTCCGTGGAGTACGGATACGGGCTGCGCCGACCGGTGTAGAACAGCACCGGGATGACCAGAGGCAGCTTTTTATGCCCGGCGTCGAGGTGTCGCTGCATGGCGGCTACAGCATAGCGCATCAGGCGGAACGCCATGTGCCTGTCGGGCGTTGACTGGTGCTCGATGAGCACGTGAATATAGCCGTGGCCGGCTGCGGTTTTCAGGCTGTACAGCACGTCGCTGTAATAGGCGCGCAGATTTTCCTCCACGAAGCTGCCGGACTCCAGCTTCAGCGTGCTGAGATCGCAGATGGCGCGCAGCTCCGCCGGCAGGTGCAGCTCGATAAAGTCACGCGCCGTGCCGGGATGCGTCAGGAAGGCCCTGAATGCGGCATCGTGAGGCATTGGTGTTGTCTTTTTCACGCTGATGATCTCCTCTTCAGGTGTGCGGTAGTGCCGGCGTGCGCGGTGCGTCCGAATTAACCTGTATGCGGGCCGACAGACCCGCCCGGACGCAGGACTGATACCAGTCCGCGACCTGCAGTGCATCACCCTCAAGCGTCTTCCTGACGTCACCCGGCAGTTCCAGCTGCAGACAGGCGGACCCGTCCATGCGCACGATGAAGGCCGCGCCTGTGGCCTGGTAATCCAGATCGCCCAGCCGTATGCTGATGCCCTTCTCCGCTGTGCTTCCCGGGAGGGACGCCAGCACCTGCACCGTTGTTTCCCGCCGCCGCTTTTCCTCCGCGTCGCGCTCTGCCCGGAGAAAGGGCAGCGCGGCTGCGCGGCCGGCGTCCGTCAGCTCAACGGCCAGCTGCAGGTTCGGCGTGCGCAGGGTACGGAGCAAGCCAGCCGCCTCCATACGCCGGCATGAGGCGCGGAGATTATTACCGTATACCTGCCCGTTCGCCGCACGGCTCAGCATGTGCTCGATATCGCGTGTCGCCACCGGACCGGCGGCCCGCTCCCCGAGCGCGGCCAGCACGGTCAGAATGCGTCGCTGCAGCGCCGACAGCCGCTTCATGATGAAAGGGCCGCAGCTAGCGCCCGCAGGCGTGCCCGGTCGCCCCCCTCACGGGGATCATTCGTACCTGAAATTCCACTTTCCCACCACCCGCACATCATACCGGCGACGGCGGTAACCGCAGGCCGGATGGCCTCCCTTTCTTCTGTGAGCCGGAGCTGCAGCTTTTGTATGACCGCGATGGCCTGACGGGTCTGCGCGTCATAGTCACCGGGCCGGGCAGACGCGGGTGAGAAATTTCCGGTTTCAGTCATTATTTGTTCTCCTGAAAGCTTATTCATCCAGTGTATCTTTAAGTAAAGATATTCACTAATAATATATGCTATTGATAACAAAATAAATGTGTAAATCATACTCCGTGCCGTTTTCAGTCAGGCAGATCCGGAAAAAGGCAGACTAGGAAGACCCCAGCTGCACTATTTCAGACGCTCTCAGAAAATGCATCCTGATTACTGTGGAACGATAAGGAAACGTCCAGCTGATGATGTGCAGGGAATGATGCTCTTGCTGTTCTGTGCATGGGATAAAGCTGCGTTAACGTCGCCAAACGAGCCAAACCACTCTGTTTTACGCGAAGTCTGAAAACGGTTTATTTCGGACAGGGAATTCATTCGACGTGCATTACTGAACAGATTGTGTTTGGTAAGCAGGTCATGCTTTTCAGGTGAAAGCAGTGCAATTAGCTGTTCTGCTGTATCAATTTTTTTATTAATATAAGCTATTGCATCCTGTGGGCTATTAACCCGGTAGGCTTTCCAGAGTGGTTCATTGTGTGCGACGCGGTTACGATATTCTCGTATCGTCTTGACCATATCCCGTGCCGTCGCAAGGGTTGTTGCCGCACATTGTGTCGGCCATGGGCCTTTGAATACTTGGGTGATCATGGTATTCCAGAACAGGCCTGGCCCCATCAGTTCGTCACTCATGGCAAACTCCCAGGTAGAGAACTCGGTGCTGGCCACGGTATCCTCATGACTGGGATGATGATTTTGCCTATGGTATCGCCTGAATTTCTCTTTCCTGACGTACTTTGCGGCGCTGGCAAAGTTATCTATCATCGCCGTAATCTCAAAAGGAGGCTGATAGCCCGGCGTGGATGCATAGCTTTTATACTTTACCCTCTTCCACCACCACTTCTTGCCGTCGAAGTTAATGAAGGCAACGTCAATGGCATTTCGCAGGGTGATTTCTGCTGCACTCAGCAGTGGATAAAGCTCGCCGCCCAGCGCCTGGTTCCAGATATAAATGCCAACAAGTTCCCTGTCGGTTAACTTTCCGAAAACCCGTTCATAGCTGAACATCCTTTTTTGCGTGAAAATTCTGTCCATCAGGTCAGGCTGATAAGCGACGCTATCCGGCATAGTTTCTCCTTTTGTTGATCAGGCTGAGTTCTCAGCATGCGGTACGATACTTGACATTAACATGCGCAGCTTGTAGGCTTTGCATCAGGTTGGTGTTAGGAACCAATGGCCCTCGGGTGTATGACCTCTCACAAAGACCGCAGATTTTGACCCCGGCTGAAGCCGGGGTTTTTGCGTTTAGGGCATTAAACTTTTCGTCTTTGACAGGCCCTAACTGCGTAAAGACATCCGTTTGTTGATTAACTCAAACAGCTTTTCAAACCGATCCAGCTCTTCACCTGAGAGGAGCGTATTACCGGCATCTTTCATTTTACTGATAAAAGCTTTCGCGGGCTTTGCCTTGATGAACTTTGATTTCCCCTGAGACAGGGCATGCTCAATCTGTTTGACTATGCGGGGAATTTTTTCATTCAGTGTCATATCGGCCGGATCAAGATCGTAGCTTTCACCAACCAGCTGCAGAAAAGTAGTTCGGTTGAAAAGGTCCTCAATATCACACTCATCCCGCGGCTCTTCCAGCGCATCCGAAACAAATAATACATTTTTCCTGTTCAACATGCCCTGTTGCTGTAATTCTGCAGACGTTGCCCGGCTCTGTTTCTCATCATCCAGCAGGACTACTACATTCAGGTTCTGAGAAGAGAGGAGCGATACCATATAGGAAACACGCTGGGCTCCTCCCGCAGGGGTGATGGTAATTTTGTTGCTCAGGCCTTTTCTTCCAACTGAATTGAGGAGGTCAGATATTGTGCTGAGATACCAGAAGTCAGTGATACCTTCGACAATCAGGTTGTGGGAGCCAATAAAAAGCGACTGAGCGATGTCATACCCCAAAGCGGCCTGCAGAGGGAACAACGTTGTTGAATCGCCGCTGGGATCGTTCGTTACCGTTGTGCCCTTCTCTTCTGCGATTGAGACCGTTTTTACGTCAGAAATGCTCTTAATGGGCACCAGGAATGGGGAGTGGGTGGTGAAAATTATCTGGTTTTCGAAATCATTCGTCAGGTGGTTGAGTAAATCAGTCTGTGATTTGGCATGCAGGTACAGTCCCGGCTCATCCAAAAGAATAATTGCGTTTTGCGCTTTACCGCCTTTCGTATCGGCAAAAAAGGTAATATAGAATGAGAAAAACCACTTAAAACCCCTGCTTCTCTCGTCAAGATTAACCTCAACGTCGTAGGAATTGTTGGAATCCGAGACATAAGTATCGAAATAGTCGCTGTCCACATTAAACCGGACTTTCAGGGGCTTGTCCTGCCACAGCCTTCTGATTTCAGTGGTCACTACGGCGCCGGCACGGTTAACCAGCTGATTTCGAACCTCAGACTCATTTCTTTTGGCCATCAGCTCGGCTGCGTCAATGCCCGCCACTTTACAGAGCTTTTCAAAATTGATATCAGCCTTGCTCTGATTGTTCTGCTGTTTCCGCTGGATATACTGTGCCATATGGTGATGCCCGTCGAGCTCAGGGTATTCATCAACCAGTACAAATACGGGTAGCCTGGACAATACCCAATTTCTTGCAGTGACCCGTTTTGCTGGGTCGCCGCTGATTTCTTCAAGCATATCTTCAATCTCAATCAGTGCATCCTCTGACGTCGGTTTAAGCTCAATGTCGTGCTTTGTCAGGTATTTTCTCAGCTCCTGCGGCTTCCCTTTTGCCTGTGTTGACCAGGCAAGGGGTCTGCCCTCAGCGGGTGTCAGAGCAGTACAGATATCTTTTATTAACTGCAGTTCGGCCTGATTTTGCTCCGTGTTGTTTTCGGGCTTGTCGAAGAAAACCTCAATCTGCGCAATAATGGACCTGATATCTTTTTTTATCTGCTGACTGTCAAACGAAAAACCTTTTAATCCTGTAAAATCGATGTAGCGGGTTTCCCCGTTGTAGCGTCTGCTGATCTCGACGGACGTGATACCCTCGGCACGGGGATATATCTGGGCAAGTTCGGTCAGTTCACTTTCAGTCAATGACCATGTGGAATCGACCACGGGTGTGTCGGGGGTGCATTCGCTCAGTTTTCTGTTACGCGGAAAATCCTTGATGGCATTTAGCGCGGTAAATCCCTCCGCGGGGTTGAGGCTGTGTAAGGCAAGCAGCAGGTTTGTCTTTCCGCTTTCATTTCTGCCCAAAATGGCCGTCAGCTTATCGGTGGTGATCTCTTCACTGTCAAAGACAGATCTGAAATTCTGTATGCGAAAACTTTCAAGTTTCATTTGCCGTCCTTATTTAAGCAGTGCAGTTACGATTGCGGTTACAGATGACAGGAAGGCAAGCCCCATGGCTGACCAGATTTTGATGTTATTGCTTTTTATCTCGAAGCTGAGCCTTTTATTCTGTTCTTCCACCGCTATCATTTTGGTGACCAGGTCCAGCATGATGCCCATTTCTGCGGCGCTGATAGGCGGCGACTCACGGGCGTCTGTTTCTTCATTTTTTTTTCTCCGGGCATAACGCAGATGGATCATAAAAAGCGGTTCGCCCTGAGCGCTGAGGTTGCTTGACCGCCGGAAAAAGGCAGGATAACTGATCAATACCCTTTCTATCTCACCCATGTCCATGCCGATGCTGTCTGCAATATTTCTGGGGGTTCTGCTGTTCCAGCGCTCATGCGCGCCGAGGTGCTGTATCAGCGCCGTCAGATAATGAAAATCGCGTACAAAAGAAACTTCAGGTTTTTTGCCGTAGGATTGCAGCGTGGAAGACATACGCGTCCTTATAAATTTTAATAAAATGAACTGCACTTAAATAATAAATGTACTAAAGGCCACGAAGTGGCCTTTTAAAAAATATATTCTCAGTCTTTCAGGTTATCGCGGACATATTCATCGACAGTATCTGCGATCGCGCCCGCGACGGCCGTCATTGCGGTGGGATTAAAGTCTTCAAACTGGCCGTCTGAGTAGACGTCAAACTGGCATTCGCCGGCCACAAACTGGAATCCCAGTTCTGATCCCTTTTCATCGAGGAGAGCCTGGCAGGTGTACAGCCCGTCTTTATCCGCGTGAAAGATGCGGTGCGGGAGCGTGGGAAAGCGAAGGCAGGCGGGCGGAAGCTGCGCGGCCTTTTCACTGAGCAGGATGTCAACACGCCATGCACCGTACTGGTAGTGCGCAGGTTTGGTTACGGCAACCTGGCAGAATTCACCGTCACGTCCGAAGTCCCGGGCATCGGCCGGAATTTCATCCAGATGGTGCAACCGGCGCAGTTCATTGACGTTAGCGTAGTACCGGTAGTAGGCGTCACCGGAAACGGAATAGAATATCTTCTCCCAGGCCTGGCGCACAATATCCGGAGAAGACACGGCGACCTCCGCAAAGAGTGCAAACCACAGAGCGGTCCCTTTGGGGATCCACTTATACCCCTTAAGTACCTGGTCAGCCCTGACGGTAAGGTAGCGGGTGTTATCCACCACTATGCGCTGCAGCTCTTCATCACTGCGGATATTGAGCAGTTCACACATTTCCATATTCCATCGTGTGCCGAAATGATTTTCAACCTGATGGTCACTGACGACGGCACCGACATGTCCCGCCACTACTTCATCCAGCGCGCTGACAAGTTTACTGAGCATACCAAACGTTTTGATGCGGTCGGTCAGGTGCTCTTCAGCAATTTCCCGCAGAATTACCGATTTGGGTTTGTTCCACAGAATGGAAAGATCAGTCAGCGTGCGATCGAAGGAGCGGGAAAAACCGCGTACGGTATAATCTACGGTGTCTTTTTCATTAGACATATGATAAACCCTTTAGGTCAGATGTTGTGTGTTTGGCCGGTCCGTAAAATCTTGGCGGAGCTTGCTGACCGGCCTCTTAACCCCTTATTGAGTCATAGGGGTGGCGCTGTTGATGACGCAGCGTTAATTTAGACGCTAGCACCCTGCTAAGAATCCTGCAAGCTGTTTTTTTTGACCTGCCTACGTCACATCATTACCTGCCCTCATGAATAACTAAAGGCCTTACCAGACCATGATGTCTGTTTTTTATGACCCACTGCCTGCAATTTGTTCACCCTTCTTATTCCGGATCCGGAAAGTACCAGAACCGGATCTTACGGCGCTGATGGCGGTTTTCTGTGCAGATTACTATATGTAGTGGTTCAGTCAGCTGATCAGGATACCAGATGTAGGGTTCTGTCTGCGAATAACCTCTGGAAAAGCCGGCTTTGACCCGCCCCGCAGCCATGCAACGCTTCCGCTTACTGCCGTATCGGGAAAAAGTCGGATTATACCGGTAAGGTCGTACGGTAATTGCAATATGAAACTGTTTCGATTGGTAGTAACGCTGTTTTTCCAATGTTGGATACTTATTGACTCATCATGGATACGCTGATAATTAATAGTCTTTAATTTGACGCACTCTGTCCTTTCCGTTCAGTTTGTTGTCACTTGCCTGCAAAAAGAAGAAAGGTTGAGTCATGGCGAAAATTCAGGCCCGTAATGTGGACGATGCGCTTTATCAGCGCATTGAGCACTCAGCAATGAAAAACGAACGTTCGCTGGAAGGGGAAATACGGACCGCCCTGCGCGAGTATTATCAGCCCGTCGTCAGTCACGAGCCCACGATGTCAGAACGGGAACGCTGGCAGCACGAAACGGGCAAGCGGCTGAAGTGGCTTTTTGACCGGCTGACAGAAGATAACTATTACCGTATGTCGGGTCGTGCACATAAAGCGGGCGTGCCTGAAACCGTACAACTCGCCCGGCAACTGGATACGTCGCCTGGTCTTCTGATGGACATCATGGAGGGGCGGCAGGAGCTCACGTTTCAGCTTGCGGACGCGATGGCTGAAAAATTTGATGCCGACGCCGGGTGGCTGCTTGACGGCAGAGAGACTCCGTTCCCGGTGGTGGACTTGGGCATGGACTATCACGGGTTTTTCCTGCCAGCTGGCGATGACACCAGATATGCATTCGAGTTTATTCGTATAAGCCGCGGGCGCCATGAGGGTGCCCTGATCTGTTTACGTATTCATTCGGAGACAGGACGCATGGCGCTGGGAACGGTCACCGCAGAATTTAACCTCTGCAAAAACGGCTCGGGCGGAACTGGCCATGGCAGGATGCTCGATTTTATGCTTTTCCTGAAAGAAAATTGTGCACACCGCTCCATGAATGCGTTTGACTGGGAGGTGGATGACGGCTTCGATTTCTGGTCAGTGGTGGGTCAGCATCACCCGGTTTATTTTCAGGATTTTCGCCGCCGTGCCACATCCGGCTGGCTGCAGCAGGTGTTTACGGGTAAGGATCCGGACGGCTGGTTTACCGGCTGGGAAGGTGACCTCAAAGAGATACAAGACATGCCTTTCGGCGGACGGGGTCACACTAAAACAGACATAGAGCCGTTAAACAGTGACGGAGTTGAGACCGAATGAACCTGCCTGTGCTGCCTTCATTTACTGGCTCATCCACATTGAATCAGCTTCCGGTTCCGATTGATTACCCGGCAGCGCTCGCGCTGCGCCAGATGGCCGCGCAGCATGATGAATACCCGCAGTACCTGCTGGCTCCGGAGGTCAGTGCGCTGCTTCACTACGTGCCGGATCTGCACCGCAAAATGCTGTTCACTACGCTCTGGAATACGGGGGCTCGCATTAACGAAGCACTTGCACTGACTCGGGGAGATTTCAGTCTGGCGCCGCCCTACCCTTATGTGCAGCTGGCCACGCTGAAGCAGCGCGGTGAAAAAGCAGCTCGCGGGCCCGGACGCGCGCCGTCAGGCGTGGTCCCTCACCGGCTGGTTCCGCTTTCCGATCCGCAGTACGTGGCCCAGTTGGAAATGATGGTCGCTACGCTTAAAATTCCGCTTGAGCGACGTAACCCGGAGACGGGCCGGACCGAGAAGTTCAGACTCTGGACGGTAACCGACAGGACGGTGCGGACCTGGCTGAATGAGGCTGTTGACGCCGCTGCCGGTGACGGAG
>Ga0308162_1000073_pt1 | contig 135939 bp, 120 predicted proteins | sample PhySR2_FD_201370 | JGI IMG/M metagenome (GOLD analysis project Ga0308162, IMG submission 201370) | Phyllosphere microbial communities from UC Gill Tract Community Farm, Albany, California, United States - DLSLS.R2 | ecosystem: Host-associated > Plants > Phyllosphere > Unclassified | place... | reverse complement strand
GAAACGATGCATCGCCGATGGTAGTGTGGGGTCTCCCCATGTGAGAGTAGGTCATCGTCAAGATTCATTTCGCAAAACCCCTATCTGCGCGAGCAGGTAGGGGTTTTGTCTTTTCCGGGATCCAGAAGTCTGGGGCTACATAGCGGCCCCCATCGCACCACCCCCGCCCATGATATGGTTCCCCCTAGGACGAACGCCTTTCAGAGAGAGCGCAATGGCAGATACCCGCTTGCACCCCGGCTTCATGATTGTTCACGGCAACCGCCTGGACGACCTGCGCAGCCTGGTGGTGAGTATGATGCGCCGCTTCCCTCTGGCCCCGTTGGAAAACGAAGTCGCCCTGGTGCAAAGCAATGGCATCGCCCAATGGCTGAAACTCGCCTTGGCCGAAGACCCACAAGACGATGACAGCGGTGGCTGTGGCATCGCTGCCGCCATCGATGTGCAATTGCCCGGTACCTTCATGTGGCAGCTGTACCGCAAGGTGCTCGGCCGCGACGAAATCCCCGAAGTATCCCTGCTCGACAAGGCCCCACTTACCTGGCGCCTGATGCGCTTGCTGCCAGCACTGATCGAGCGCCCGCACTTCGAGCCGCTACGGCGCTTTCTGACTGACGACAGCGACCTGCGCAAGCGCTACCAGCTGGCCGAGCGCCTGGCTGACCTGTTCGACCAATATCAGGTTTACCGCGCCGACTGGCTGCAGGATTGGGCAGCCGGTAAGCATGTTCTCAACACCGCCCGCGCCCAGCGCAAGCCACTGGCTGCCGGCAACTGCTGGCAGGCCGAACTGTGGCGGGCGTTGCTCGAAGATGTCGGCCATGCCGGTATGGAGCAGAGCCGTGCCGGCGTGCACCAGCGCTTTATCGAGCGTATGAACAGCCTCGAGCAGCCACCGAAGGGCCTGCCAGCGCGAGTCATCGTCTTTGGTATCTCGTCCCTGCCGGCGCAGGCACTCGAGGCTCTGGCGGCGTTGGCCCGTTTCAGCCAGGTGCTGCTTTGCGTGCACAACCCATGTCGTCACCACTGGGGCGATATCGTTGCCGACAAAGACCTGCTCCGCCACCAGTACAAGCGCCAACAGCGCAAGCAGGGCATGCCCCTGCAACTGGACGACGAGAGCCTGCACCAGCATGCCCACCCGTTGCTAGCTGCCTGGGGTAAACAGGGCCGTGACTATATCAACCTGCTCGACAGCTACGACGACCCTGCCAGTTACCTTGGCGTGTTCAACGAAGGCCGCATCGACCTGTTCAGCGAGGCCCAGCCAGGCAATCTGCTCAACCAGTTGCAGGATGACATTCTCGAGTTGCGGCCGTTGGCCGAAACCCGCGAAGTCTGGCCCGCGGTGGACCCGATCAAGGACCGCTCGGTCAGGTTTCACATCGCCCACAGCGCCCAGCGTGAAGTCGAGATCCTCCACGATCAGTTGCTGGCCCGCTTCAGCGCCGATCCTACTCTGCGCCCGCGCGATATCATCGTCATGCTGCCGGCCATCGATGACTACGCCCCGCATATCCGCGCGGTGTTCGGCCAGCTCGATCGCCACGACCCGCGCTATATCCCGTTCACCCTGACCGATCAGGGCCAGCGTGGCCGTGACCCTTTACTGATCGCTCTTGAGCATCTACTCAAGCTGCCCGACAGTCGCTTTGCCGTTAGTGAGGTACTCGATCTGCTCGACGTGCCCGCACTGCGCGCGCGCTTCGCCATTCAGGAAAGCGACCTGCCGACTCTGCATCGCTGGATCGAAGGCGCCGGCATCCGTTGGGGCCTGAGTGCCGCCCAGCGCGCCAGCCTCGGCCTGCCCGAAGGGCTGGAGCAGAACAGCTGGCGGTTTGGCTTGCGCCGGATGCTGCTCGGTTACGCAGTGGGCGTAGGCGAGGGCTGCGATGGCATCGAGCCCTACGACGAGATCGGCGGCCTCGATGCCGCCTTGATCGGGCCGCTGGTGGCGTTGCTCGATGCGCTTGATGTGGCCTGTGTCGAGCTCGCTCAAGCGGCAACAGCAGTTGAGTGGGGCGAGCGCCTGAATGCACTGCTGCAGGTGTTTTTCCTCGCCGAAAACGAGCATGACGAGTTTCTTCTGGTACAGCTTCAGGACCTGCGCGACACCTGGCTGCAAACCTGCTATACGGTCGCCCTTCACGAGCCACTACCACTGACGGTAGTGCGCGAGGCGTGGCTGTCAGGTCTCGATCAAGGCAAACTTTCGCAACGCTTTCTCGCCGGCTCAGTAAACTTCTGCACGCTGATGCCGATGCGAGCGATCCCCTTCCGGGTGGTCTGCCTGCTGGGCATGAACGACGGCGATTACCCACGAGCCCAGCAGCCGCTGGATTTCGACCTGATGGCCAGTGACTACCGCCCAGGCGACCGCTCGCGTCGTGAGGATGACCGCTACCTGCTGCTCGAAGCCCTGCTGTCTGCCCGCGACCAGCTGTATGTCAGCTGGGTAGGGCGCAGCATCCGCGACAACAGCGAGCGGCCGGCCTCGGTCCTGATCGGCCAGTTGCGCGATCACCTGGCCGCCGGTTGGCAACTCGCCAACGCCAAGCCAGGCCTGCGCGAAGACGCCGGCCAGCAACTGCTGCACGGCCTGACTCAGGAGCATCCGCTGCAGCCGTTCAGCCAGCGCTACTTCCAGAAAGGTAGCCCGCTGTTCAGTTACGCCCATGAGTGGCAACTGTTGCATCAGGCCGAGGCTGCCACACCGCCCGCAGACGACACGCTAGCGCCCTACGTCAATGACGAGTCGCTGAGCCTGACCCAACTGCAGGACTTTCTGCGTCACCCGGTGCGGCATTTCTTCCGCCAGCGCTTGAAGGTGTTCTTCGAGTCACTCGAGGCACCGACCCCGGACGAAGAACCGTTCGTGCTCGACGCACTGCAGCGCTACGGCCTCAGCGAAAGCCTGCTGGATGCCGCCCTGGCTGACCCAGGCAACGCCGAATCGGCCCTGTACGCCCAGGCGCGTCGCCTGCAAGGCCATGGCCTGCTGCCGTTGGCCGGTTTTGGCGAGATCCTCCAGGCCGAGCTGATCGAGCCCCTGCCCAATCTGCTGCAACGTCATCGACACCTGCTGCAACGCTGGCCGAGCCTGGTCGAAGGCGCGCTGCCGATTCACTTCGAGCATGGCCGCGAGCGCCTGCAAGGCTGGCTTGGGCGGGTGTATCAGGCGGCCGACCAAAGCCTGCTGAGCATCACTACCATCCCCAACACCATCAGTGCCGGGCGTAACAACCTCAAGCGCCATCGGCTGATTCCGACCTGGGTCATGCACCTGGCTGCCTGCGCTGCCGGCTACCCGCTGCACAGTGCACTGGTGGCCAGCGACCTGACCCTGCTGCTGGAACCTTTGCCACAGGCTGAGGCCAGTGAGCGGCTTGCTGATCTGCTGGTCGCACGCCAGGCCGGCATGAACGCGCCGCTGCCGGTGGCGGCCAAGACCGCCTTCGCCTGGCTCGGCCAGGACGACCCGGACAAGGCCTTGGCCGCTGCCGCCCGGGCCTACGAAGGCGACGGCCAAAACAGCTTTGGCGAACGCAGAGAAAGCCTCGCCCTGGCGCGCCAGTTCCGCGACTTCGCCGCACTGAGCGCCGATGAAACCTTCGAAGGCTGGTGTGAAGCCCTGTACCGCCCCCTGTTCGCCGCGCCCTGGCAAACCCAGGGCAATCCGGAGAGTGCCGCATGACCCAGGCCCGCCCCTTGGCCTTGAGCTTCCCGCTGCATGGCAGCCAGCTGATCGAAGCCAGCGCCGGTACCGGCAAGACCTTCACCATCTCGGCGCTGTACCTGCGGCTGATCCTCGGCCATGGCGATGCGCACGGCTTTGGCCGCGAGCTGTTGCCGCCGCAGATCCTCGTGGTGACCTTTACCGATGCGGCCACCAAAGAGCTGCGTGAGCGCATTCGTACGCGACTGGCCGAAGCCGCACGGTTCTTCCGTGACGAGCTGGGCGACGCCGACCCGCTGCTGCAGATGCTCCGTGCCGACTACCCGGCAGAGCTCTGGCCACGTTGCGCCAGCCGCCTGGAAGTGGCCGTACAGTGGATGGACGAAGCCGCCGTGTCGACCATTCACGGATGGTGCCAACGGATGCTGCGCGAACACGCCTTCGACAGCGGCAGCCTGTTTACCCAAAGTCTTGAGACCGATCACAGCGAACTGCTCGGCCAGGTCATGCGCGACTACTGGCGGCGCTTCTGCTATGGCATGCGCGGCGAGTCCCTGAACTGGGTACGCGGCAACTGGGTCAGCCCCGATGCCTTGTTGCCGCGCCTGCGTCCGCTGTTTGGCCGTGTCGCCAGCAGCGCCGATGATATCGAGCCGCAGGCACTCATCGAGACCACTCTGGAGCAACGCGCGCAGCAGCTGTGCCAGCTCAAGGCGCCTTGGGGCGTCTGGGCCGACGAGTTGCAGCAGATCTGCCACGCGGCGGTTGCGGCCAAGCACGCTGATGGGCGCAAGCTGCAGGCGCGTTACTTCGAGCCGTGGTTCGAAAAACTGCGCGCCTGGGCCGGTGACGATCAGGTCCTCGAACTGGATCTGGGCACTGGCTTCACCCGCCTGACTCCAGCCGGCATGGCCGAAGCCTGGAAGCACGGTGACCCACCCGATCACCCGGCCCTGCGCGCCATGGAAACCCTGCGCCAGCAGCTACAAGGCCTGGCCAGCCCCGAAGTGCCTTTGCTCGAGCATGCCGCCAGTTGGGTGTCGGCACGCTTCGAGCAGGAAAAACGCCGCCGTGCCGAAATGGGCTTCGACGACATGCTCCTGCGCCTGCAGCACGCGCTCAATCAGGAGTCCGGCGAACGCTTGGCGGCGCTCATCCGCGAGCAGTTCCCGGTCGCCCTGATCGACGAATTTCAGGACACCGACCCGGTCCAGTACGGCATCTTCGAGCGCATCTACCAGATCAGTCAGAACCACGCCGAAACCGGCCTGTTCATGATCGGCGACCCGAAGCAGGCGATCTACGCTTTCCGCGGTGCCGACATCTTTACCTACCTGGCGGCCCGCCGCGCGACTGCCGGGCGCCTGCACAGCCTGGACACCAACTACCGTTCCAGCAAAGCCATGGTCAGTGCGGTCAACCGCCTGTTCCTCGCCGCAGAAGGGCGTAGCAGTGGCCGCGGCGCATTCCTGTTCCGTGAGGGGCAAGACAATCCCTTGCCGTTCATCGAGGTCCACGCCAAGGGCCGCAGCGAGCAACTGCTCATCAACAGCCAGCCATCCGCCGCGCTGCATTGCTGGCGGCTGGACAGTGATGAACCGGTGTCCAGCACCCTCTATCGTCAGCAGCTGGCCGCCAGCTGCGCCAGCCATATCGTCGGGCTGCTCAACGGTGGTCAACAGGGCGTCAGTGGATTCAGAAAAATCGATGGCAAACTCAGGGCGTGCCTGCCTTCGGATATCGCCATCCTTGTGCGCGACGGTCGCGAAGCGCAGCTGGTCCGCGCCGAGCTGGCAGCGCGCGATGTGCGCAGTGTGTACCTGTCGGACAAAGACTCGGTGTTCGCCGCCCAGGAGGCGCACGACCTGCTGGCCTGGCTCAAGGCCTGCGCCGAACCCGACTCCGAGCGCCTGCTCAAGACCGCCTTGGCCAGCCCGACCCTCGAGCAGTCACTGCTTGAACTCGAGCGGCTGAATCAGGACGAGCGGGTCTGGGAAGACTGGGTCATGCGCTTCCGCCAGTACCGCGAAACCTGGCAGCGCCAGGGCGTATTGCCGATGCTGCGGCGCCTGCTGCATGACTTCGAACTGCCGCGCCGGCTGATCGCCCGCAGCGACGGCGAGCGGGTGCTGACCAATTTGCTGCACCTGGCCGAACTGCTGCAGCAGGCCGCTGGCGAACTGGATGGCGAGCAAGCCTTGATCCGCCATCTGGGCGAGAGCCTGGCCGGCTCCGGGCAGGCGGGCGAAGAGCAGATTCTGCGCCTGGAAAGCGACGAGCAACTGGTCAAGGTCGTGACCATTCACAAGTCCAAGGGCCTTGAGTATCCGTTGGTGTATCTGCCGTTCATCTGCACCAGCAAGCCGGTCGATGGCCAGCGCCTGCCGCTGATCTGGCACGACAGCGACGGCCACGCGCACCTGACCCTGACACCCGACCAAGAGCAGATCGAGCGCGCCGATGACGAGCGCCTGGCCGAAGATCTGCGCTTGCTCTACGTCGCCTTGACCCGCGCCCAGCACGCCTGCTGGCTCGGTGTCGCCGACCTCAAACGCGGTAACCAGAAACACTCGCTGCTGCATCGCTCGGCCCTGGGCTATCTGCTCGGCGGCGGCCTGCCGCTGGCCTCGTCGGCACAGCTGGCCGAGTGGCTGCAAAGCCTGCAAGCGAGCTGCGCGGATATCGTCTGTGAAGAGCTGCCCGGCGCAGACCAACAGCGCTATCTGCCCCCACAAGATGGTCACGAGCTGATTGCTGCGCGCAAGCCACGCCGGGCTGCGGCAGAGAACTGGTGGATCGCCTCCTACAGCGCCCTGCGCGTGGGCGACCAGAGCCTTGCCGGTGACAGCTCGCTGGCCCAGCAGCTGACCGATGACGAGCGCATCGACGCCCAGCAGTTGCGTGATATCCCGGCTCAGAGCGGCGACATTCATCGCTTCCCACGCGGGCCCAATCCCGGCACCTTCCTGCACGGTCTGCTCGAGTGGGCCGGGCGTGAGGGCTTCGCCGAAGTCAGCCAGCAGCCTCAGCTCATCGAACATACGGTCGGCCAACGCTGCAACCGGCGGGACTGGAAAGGCTGGATCCCGGGCCTCACCGAGTGGCTGCAGCATCTGCTGGTCGAGCCGCTGCCGTTACATGGCGAGGATCGCCAATTGACCTTGGCGCACCTGCAGCAGTATCAGATCGAGATGGAATTCTGGTTTGCCAGTCACAAGGTCGATGTCATCGAGCTTGATCAGTTGGTGACCCGGCATACCCACGGCGGCGTCGCGCGTGCCGCCGCCGAGCCGAGCCAGCTCAACGGCATGTTCAAAGGTTTTATCGACCTGGCCTTCGAGCTGGACGGCCGTTATTACGTGACCGACTACAAATCCAACTGGCTCGGCCCGGACCTGCACAGCTACAACGCGCTGGCCATGGAACAGGCGATTCTCGATCACCGCTACGACCTGCAGTACGTGCTCTACCTGATCGCGCTGCACCGCCAGTTGCGCGCGCGCATGCCCGACTACGATTACGACCGCCATGTCGGCGGTGCGCTGTTCATCTTCCTGCGTGGCGCCAGCCGGGCAGGCCACGGGGTGTATTTCAGCAAGCCGCCACGTGAGCTGATCGAAGCCCTCGATGCCCTGTTCCGCGGTGCCCCGGTGCCGGCACAGCAGGACCTGTTTGCCGGAGCCGCGCCATGAGCCGCCGCCTTGAAGACCTGTTGCCAACCCCCCTGCAAGCCGAGCAGCTGGCTGCCCTGGCGCCGCTGCAGAGCAGCCATGACCTGCTGATCCTGCTCGACCGCTGGGTTGAGCGCGGCTGGCTGCGCGCGCTCGACCGCGCACTGGTGGCTTTTCTTGAAGAGCGTGCGCCCGGCAGCGACCCGCTGCTGTTGCTCGCCGCTGCCCTGGCCAGCCACCAGTTGGGTCACGGGCATGTCTGCCTGGACCTCGCCCAGACCCTGGCCGAGCCGGACTTCGCCCTGTCGCTGCCACCGGAAGGTGATGCCCTCGACGGGCCATTGCTGCTGCCATCCCAACTGCTGACCAAGCTCGATCAGCACACCTGGTGCGAGCGCATCGCGGCCAGCCCGCTAGTGGCCACTGGCAATACGCCGGGGCACAGCGCGCGACCACTGGTCCTCAGCGGCTTGCGCCTGTACCTGCGCCGCTACTGGAGCTACGAGCGGCAGATCGACAACGCGCTGCGCCAGCGCCTGGCAGCGGATCAAGTCATCGCGCCAGCGCTGCCGGAACGGCTTGAGCAACTGTTCAAGGGTGGCGCGCCGCAAGGCCAGGTCGACTGGCAGAAACTCGCCTGCGCCTTGGCTACCCGAGCCTCGTTCAGCATCATCACCGGCGGCCCCGGCACCGGCAAGACCACAACAGTGGTGCGCCTGCTGGCACTGCTGCAAGGGCCTGCGGTGGAGCAGGGCAGGCCGCTGCGGATTCGCCTGGCAGCGCCCACCGGCAAGGCCGCTGCGCGCCTGACCGAGTCGATAGGCCAACAGGTCGAGTTGCTTGAGGTCAGCGCTGAGGTCCGCCAGCAGATTCCGACCGACGTCAGCACCGTGCACCGCTTGCTCGGCAGCCGCCCGGGCTCGCGCCATTTCCGCCACCATGCTGGCAACCCGTTGCCACTGGATGTGTTGGTGATCGATGAAGCATCGATGATCGACCTGGAGATGATGGCCGTGCTGCTCGACGCCTTGCCATCGTCGGCGCGGCTGGTGCTACTGGGTGACAAGGACCAGTTGGCCTCGGTCGAAGCCGGTGCAGTGCTCGGTGACCTGTGCCGCGATGCCGAGGAGGGTTTCTATTCGGCGGCCACCCGCGCCTGGCTGGAGCAGGTCGGCGGACAGTCCCTGCAGGACAGCGGGCTAATCCCCGGCGACGCCGAGCAGCATCCACTTGCGCAGCAGGTGGTGATGTTGCGCCACTCGCGGCGTTTTGGTGAAGGCAGCGGGATCGGTCAGCTGGCCCGCCTGGTCAACCGCCAGCAAGCCCAGGCCGCGCGCGAACTGCTGACGCAAAAGCTCGACGACGTGCACGGCCTGTCGCTGCAAGGCGAGCATGATCGACGCTTCGACAGACTGCTGCTCGATGGCCTTGATCGCGGCACCGACGGCCCACAGGGCTACCGCCATTACCTGCGCAACATCGGTCGCCTGCGCCCCCCGCCCGCGACCGCAGCAGACGACCCGCGCTGGGAGCAGTGGGCCGGCCAGGTGCTGCACAGTTTCGAGGAGTTCCAGCTGCTCTGTGCAGTACGCAAGGGGCCGTGGGGCGTGCAGGGTCTGAACGAGCGCGTCACCCGCGTGCTGCACAACGCTGGTCTGATCGACAGTCAGCAGCCGTGGTACGAAGGCCGGCCGGTGCTGGTCACCCGCAACGACTATGGTCTGGGCCTGATGAACGGCGATATCGGCATTGCCCTGCGCCTGCCCGACGAGCGCGGCGTCACCTTGTTGCGCGTGGCCTTTGCGCGTAACGACGGCAGTGGCGGGGTTCGCTTCGTGTTGCCCAGCCGGCTCAATGAAGTCGAAACCGTCTATGCCATGACCGTGCACAAGTCGCAGGGCTCGGAGTTCAGCCACACCGCTCTGGTGCTGCCGGACGCGCTCAATCCGGTGCTGACCAAGGAGCTGGTATATACCGGCATTACCCGCGCCAAGCACTGCTTCAGCTTGATCGAGCCGCGTGCGGGAGTATTCGAAGAGGCGGTTGAACGCCGCGTGCGGCGCATCTCCGGGCTGATGTTGGAGCAAGGCTGACGTTCTGCCGCAGCGGCAATATGCTATCGTTGCGGCATCATCTGACAAGATTTTGAGAAAATTCCCACATGGTGGCTGTCTCGACCTGGGCGCGCGCAACGGGCGCTGCGCTTGCCCTGCTGCTCGCTGCCCTGTTGCTCTACGCCAGCCCCAGCCGGGCAGAGCCCGCTGCCAGCGCCGCCCTGTCGCAGCAGCGGGGCAAGGCCGTGACCCAGGTAGTGTTGGGCATTTTCAGCTACGCGCGCTGGCCCAGTGAGCCGGCCCCGTTGCGGCTGTGCCTGATCGGCCCGACCGAATACGCCGATGACTTGATCAAGGGCACCGAGCAGAACTCTGGCAAGCCGCTGCAGACCCGTCGCCTGCTGGCCGACGATCCGCAAACCGCCGGTGCTTGCGATGCGGTGTATATCGGCAAGCTCGACCGTGGCCAGCGCGAGCGGTTGTTCCATGCCCTCAGCGGCCGGCCGGTGCTGAGCATCAGCGAAGCAGACGACCCCTGCACGGTCGGTAGCCTGTTCTGCCTGCGCGTGAGCGACGAGCAGGTAACCTTCGAGGTCAACCTCGATTCGGTAGCCCGCAGCGGTGTGCGTATCCACCCCAGCGTGCTGCAGCTGTCGCGTCGCCGCGCGGTGCAGCCATGATCCGCTCAGCCAGGCGCGACCGCCGGCCGACCCTGCGCGCTGTGCTCGGCCGCGGGCATTTGGGCGTGGCCCTGCTTGCGGTCGGCCTGGCTGGCCTGTGCGTGACCCTGCTTGGCGTGCTGGCCTTGCGCGTATATGCAAACCAGAACCTGCACCTGATCGCGCGCTCGATCAATTACACAGTCGAAGCCGCGGTGGTGTTCGACGACAGCGCCGCCGCCAACGAGTCACTGGCGCTGATCGCTGCCAACGAAGGCGTGGCCGACGCCAAGGTGTTCAACAACGAGGGTGAGCTGCTGGCCCACTGGCAAAGGCCCGAAGACGGCGTGCTGGCGCCGCTGGAACGGTCGTTGGCAAGCAGCTTTCTGGTCGAGCCGGTGCACATGCCGATTCTTCATCAGCAACAGCAGGTCGGCCACATCGAAGTCACCGGCCAGGGCCGCAGCGTATTGCGCTTTCTGCTCAGCGGGCTGACCGGCATCCTCCTGTGCATGCTGCTCAGCGCCTGGGTCGCCAGCCACTGGTCGCGGCGCCTGTTCGGCGACATCATCCGACCCCTGCGCAACCTTGCCAGCGTCGCCCACGCCGCCCGCCGCGAGCGCAGCTTCGACCGCCGCGTACCGGAAACCCACATCGCCGAGCTCAACGAGCTGGGCAACGACTTCAATGCCCTGCTCGACGAACTGGAGAACTGGCAGAATCACCTGCGCAGCGAGAACGCCACCCTGGCCCATCTGGCCAGCCACGACAGCCTGACCGGGTTGCCGAATCGCGCTTTCTTCGAGGGGCGCCTGAGCCGCACCTTGCGCACTGCCGAGCGTCACCAGGAGTATCTGGCGCTGCTGTTCATCGACTGCGATCACTTCAAGCAGATCAACGACAGCCAGGGCCATGCCGTTGGCGACGAGGTGCTGGTCACCGTTGCTGCGCGGGTGCGTGCGCAGTTGCGCGAGCATGATCTGGTCGCGCGGCTGGGCGGTGATGAGTTCGCGGTATTGCTGACCCCGCTGCAATCCTGCGAGGACGCCCAACGGATTGCCGAGAAGATCGTTGCCAGCATGAAGCTGCCGATAGCCCTGAACGATGGCACCAGCATCAGCGCCTCACTCAGCGTTGGCATCGCGTGTTACCCGGACGATGGCCATGACCCGGCCAGTCTACTCAATGCCGCTGATGCGGCGATGTACCAGGTCAAACGCGCACGCCGCGGCCAGTGGCATGTGGCGCATACGGAAAGTAGCGCCGCAGATTTTGAAAAAAGGAGCTGATCGTGTTGCAACTGTTTGTACGTTTGCGCCTGCCTTGCATGGCAGTGTTGTTGAGTCTGCTGGCCCTGAGCGGTTGCCAGAGTGTGCCACCGCCGGGACTGACTGCCGAGCAGATCGCCGTGCTCAAGCGCGAGGGCTTCACCCCCACCGATGATGGATGGAGTTTCGATCTGTCCGGCAAAGTGCTGTTCGGCAGTGATCTGGACAGCCTCAACAGCCAGAGCCGAGCCATCGTCGAGCGTATTGGCCGGGCCTTGCTCAGCGTCGATATCCAGCGTGTCCGCGTTGACGGCCACACCGATGCCTCGGGCAAAGCAGCCTACAACCAGCAACTGTCCGAACGCCGCGCCCAGAGCGTGGCCAAGGCGCTGATCGAGATCGGCATGCAACCGCAGAACATTCAAAGTCGCGGCCTCGGCAGCAGCCAGCCAGTCGCCGACAACCGCACCAGCACCGGGCGCACGGAAAACCGCCGGGTGTCGATCGTGGTGGCGTCCAACTGAGGCAACATTGGCTATTGCCGGGGTCGCTGCGCGACCCTTTCGCGACACAAGGCCGCTCTACAGTTGACCGCGCATGTCGGTAGTGCGCGGTGCCCTGTAGGAGCGGCCTTGCGTCGCGAAAGGGCCGCTTAGCGGCCCCGGCGTACTTGAGCCAGCCCCAAGCTCAGTCGCTAAACCTCACCTCCCGCGTATCCCCCAGCAACAGCGGCGCATTCATCTCAGTCACCTCGCGGATGTAATCCCACAACAGGGTAATCCGCTTGAGCTTGCGCAAATCCTCCCGGCAGTACATCCAGAACGACAAAGAGGGAAAGGGTTAATCCAATAGATTCAAGGGGTTAGCCATCATGAGCGTCATCCTACAGAGCCACCCTGTTACAAGTGTTGTCACAACCCGCACGTTGCCCTTGAGGCCACATTGCCGACTAGCCAGCCCCTACCACTACCGGCGACACGGGGTGTACTACCTGCGCCTTCGTATGACAGGTAGCGTGAGCAGGATGGTGTCTGTCTCTCTGAAGACCACTGATCGAAGACGGGCAATAGACACCTCCGCTCATCTCATAGCATCGCTCCAAACCTTCCACATTGAGCGGCCTGAAGCCTTGTGGAACGATCTACGAGAGCATCTGCTGACATTGGTGAGTCGCATCGTGGTGTCTGCTGATGACAGTCATCCCTTTCATCATTGGGGGGATTTGTACCGAAGCGTCACCGTTCCCCCAAGCCCAGTGGAAACACCGAACAGAGAGGTGATGAGCACAGCGCCAGCAGAGTCACCGATGACCTTTGATGCACTCGCTCAGTTGTACATGGCTGATCGTGCTGGAGAGCAGAAACCTTCAACCCTGAAGGAAACGACTTTGTGTCACAAGGTGATCAGTGAGCATCTGGAGAGATTGGACTTCAGGAATCACTCAAGAGAAGACCTTGTAGCGTTCAGGGGGCGACTAGCCCAAGGACGGATGCCCTCAACGGTAAACAAGTTGATTGTGAAGATGTCGGCAGTGCTCGCATGGGCTGTGGAGAATGGTCTTCTGAGCAAGACCTACGACAAGAAGCTGAAGCTGACAAAGGGGGTCGAATCGACCCGTAAGGCTTTCTCACAGCATCAGGTGAGCAAGCTGATGGAATATGCGAACGACCTTCCAGAAGCATCATGGAAGCGATGGCTGCTCAGCCTAGGGATCATCACTGGTGGGCGACTGAAGGAGATATGTCAGTTAACAACGAGTGACGTTGTAACCATGAAGTCTGGCCTTGTTGCCATTCACATCAACGAGGCAGGTGAGGGGAAGTCAATCAAGAACAAGCAGAGCGAGCGACTGGTGCCGCTTTCTGACGGTGCCTATGGTTTCGACTTAGCAGCGTTCCTAAGGTACGTCGATGTTATCCGCCGCAGTGGGAGCGAATCGCTAGCCCAGATTGGTTACAGGCCGTCGGGTGAGTGGGTCAACCAGCACGCTATCCCTACCGCTTTGGGAGAAGCTTACGAACGCGGCTTAGTATTTCACTCATTGCGGCATTCTCTGGCTTCGTTGATGCAAGCGAAGGGGGTTCCTGTTACTCACGCTCAGGCTGTAATGGGTCATGCTTCAGGAACGATCACCTTTGATACCTATGGAGCAGGGGTTCCTGTGGAAGTGATTGAGAAGATGTTGAAGGCTGTGTTTACCCAAACTGATCCGGAGTATGTGTCGGAAAAATAGTCGACTAAAAGTGTAGATAATGCATGTAACGTATTGACAAATGAGAATCATTAGTGATATAATTTACGTATGTTAAGGAGATTAAAGCTTCGTGCTTTTCAGGGTTGCACAACCTTCCTCTTAATATTCTCTTACACCGCTCACCGGTGTTGCTGAACAACTGTAGTTCATGGCCTTTCCTTTCTGATCTACGGTTGTTCCTGCCACTGTGGTTCTCACCTGGTGGTACACATTTCTCCTTTTTCCTCTCGTTCACTTCACTGTGGCGAGAGGTTCTATTTGTCTTCAATAATTCAATTCGTCGTAAAACGACTATCCAATCACATGGAGGATATCTTATGTCTGAAGAACGTACATGTTTAAATTGCAATACACCACTAATCAATCGCCGTAGTCACGCTAAGGTGTGCTCAGACAAATGTCGAGTAAAAAGGTGGCGAGCACTTAAGGAACAATCAGTGCTGATCCCCTTTCGTATGTCTATTGTTAACCATACTGATTTGTTCTTAAAGGCGTATGCTGCCAATCTGAGTATAGATTTTTACCTTAACAAACTGGTGAGCAATCACCTTACCTGCAACCCATAAAAAGGAACTGAGAATGACGAATAATGAGATTCACCAGCATCTGAAATACTACAAATCACTTCGTGCAGCAGCAGCCTGTACAGGTAACCGTGCAGAAGGTCAACGTTGTTCAGACATGATTGAGCTGTTGTCTGGATACTTGGTTGGTGGTTCACGTTGAGAATTGACGCATTCACCAAAGGACTTCAGCGAGCTAACGCTAATTGTAAGCAGCGACAAGCCAAGCAGCAAGATACAAATGCTGTCAGCAAGAAATCAGTGTTAACCAAAAATACACCAGCACTTGCAGATGCTCCAGCGTTTGACCTAGAACATTACAGAGTCGAGCTTATTGCCAAAGGAATTGCACACATTAACAACAAACAAAGGAAATGAACAAATGACAGAAAAAATCAAAATCAGTGGTACACCGCCGCAGTGGGTTGAAGTTGAGTATGAGCAGCGTGTTGCTGATTGGGTAAATGTATATAGGAGCACCACGCAATCAATGGAGCTTATTCGCGCTCCGTTACCGCATGATCTTCTTCAACAAGTGATTGATAAAGCGAAAGACGGTTATACACTGGCGCGCAGCCAACCGGTAAGCCTCGCCCCACTGAACAACTTGTGCTGGATGATAAAGCCTGAATCAATGCAAGAAGAAGATATTGCTCATATCCGGGCAGAGCAGAAAACAAAGTACATTGCCCATCTGCAAGCTGAACATACGCGATATCAGAACTTGCTCAGACAGCAACTAATTCAGGCACAAGAGGAAAAAGAACGTAAGGTAGCTGAGCAGGCTAAAGCAAAGCAAATGGCAGCTATCGAAAAACAAGTGAGTGAGTGTTATACGCCGCTAGTCATTCCAGAGTAATCACCAGTTCGACCTAGGGGTCAATTACAGTGAAAATAACAGGACGCTCCACATTGGCTTTGGCTGGTGTGGGGAATTTTTTATGTCAAATAGTGGTTTCACTCCGATAGCCATTGGAGATTATGGCGATGGTGCTTAACACACCCAACGTTCGCACCGAAAACTTCGTATTTTCAACGGATGCAACGGATTGATCTAGGTTGATTACAGAATGTCATGATTAATGCTTCTACGACTCTCTCCGGATCGATTATGAGAATTTTCTTACGTTGGGCATGGAAAGTAATGGGTAGCCGCTAAAGCCTTCTGTAGGAGCCTGATATCACTTAGTGAATCCTTGCTGAGAATGGGGATACGGCACCAATCTAATACCGTGTTTCGCCAAACCATCGGCATCGCCTACCAATTTGAATTAGATTAAAAAACCTAGTTGCACCGGTGATTTCTACGCTGTATAATCAACACCCTTGAATTCAGCATGCCAACCTCCACGCGACCACTTCATTTCAGAAAGGGTGCCTCGCAGGAGGTTTTGTCGTGCCTGCGATTTGAGCAATTACACCACTACACACATGGCACAACCCGAGAGGAATGCCTATGAACTGAAAGAACAAAGGAGAATGGAAGTAATGGCAAATATTGGTGCTACATATGAGATCGATCTGGAGAATGAAGTAGTACGACTGTACGAAGTGGATGGCTTGTCGATTGTGAAGATCGTAAGCACTACTGGAGTGCGAGAACGCCGCGTCAAGCAACTAATCAAGGGTAAGATTAAAGGTGCTGGCGTGCTGACAAACTTGGACAAGGCGTCTGCTGCTGTCTACGAACATGCAATTTCAAGTTGCGGCATTTCAAATGATGAATTCAGAACCATTTGTCATGGCATCTACGGAGTAACTTGGAATACCGGTACTGGCAAGTATGATTCCAACCTGACTCAAACTGAGATTGATAAAGTGAAGCGTAAGGTTAGAGACTTGGCAGTTGCGAACAGCGAAGTGGCGACATTCCGACCAAGTTGGATGAATCCTCTACACGCCACCGCCTGCCGGGAGTGGATGGAGTCTTTTGCTCTTGAAATGCGAACTCGCTACGAAGAGGGCATGACCGAGTTTATGGAGCGTTTTGCAGTTCCTGTTGTAAATTCGGACGAAGGCGACCGGTTACTGTCTGTGCAATATTACAGCGGGATGAGTCACATTAAAGCTTTAAGTACCGGCCTTGGGTCAGAACCTTTTGAAAAGCTACTGAGTCGAACAAAGGGTATTGCTGATCGAATCGACGGCACGGAAGACTTGCCAGCGCCGGCTAGGCCACAGGGAAAGCTGCGGCAACTGATTCCTGAGCCAAAACGGGAATGCTATGACCCATTCTTTGATGAGATTGAGCGGATGGAGCTAGCGCTACAGCTTGCGGCCTAACGTCCCGTCATGTTGACCTTATTAAGAGTCGGACGGCTCGGACGACGATTAATAAGGGGGTTGTCTTCTGTGGAGGTTATCCACAGGGCATGCATGCTTCAGGGTATTCACCCTGCATTGATACTCTGAGAATTTGGAAAGGAGAGGATGGGTAAACCATCCATAACTAGAGATAATTACTCATAGCTTCGCTATGAATATTGCTTTCCTGTACTGAGTACTGAGTACTGAGTACTGAGTACTGAGTACTGAGTACTGAGTACAGAAGACAGATCAAGAGCTTGGTAGGCTGTCTGCCTCCCTACTGAAAAGCATTCACTCACTCCGCTCGCTCACCTGCGGACACTGAATGAATGAGAGTGATGATGCTCTGATTGTCAATCAGTGATCGCCAAGGAGACCGGAGGTTGACGTTCTTGAGGATTCATCCTCGACAATCATTCTTCAGCGTCAACGCTGAATAGGGTAATCCTAGATCACCCGAAAGTGAAGATGAGAAACGAACCCACAAACACCGTGTCATCATCCTCACCGTCGAACGGCGATAATTCCTCCTTGCACGTGCAAGAAGTTCTTCAGTAAGACGACGGGCGAATGTCCAACATTGGTTGGAATGCAATGCGGAATGTCTGCCGCTCACCTACCTCAATCCATGTAGCCACCTCTCTTTTGTATTGGCTGTTTCCTGAACATGGACCCACCCCTTGCGGGTCGGAGCCAACACCAACGAGTCTTCTACCGGGCTTAACATGGAAGGTTGCTTTCTCGTTGTTATCCAGCCTTGCCACCAGCTTTCCGTCGATGAAGACGCCAAAGAAGCAGTGACCGGCTTGTATCGCACTTTCACGCACCACAGTCATAGTCGCTTCCTTGCCGTGGTCCTCGGTTTGCAGTGTCATTAAGCGATTGGCTGGAGCAGGTACAGCTTCCCCAACCGTTGGTGGTGCAGCGCAGCCACTGAATGACAGAACGATCGCAGCAGCTAGAAATGGACGCATGAGCATTTTCCTTACGTAATTTATAATGGTAATCAGCACGTGAGGCTAGAGTTGCGAGGCACTCTCGGAAAGCTTGCTTTGCTCAGCTTCTACCGCTTTGATAGCAACCGCTTTGTTTATTACAGAAACTGAGCTTTTATCGATGGTATCGCTGTACTTCTTCAAAATTATGGAGACTTTTCGTCCGTCCCAATAAAGCTTTTCATTTTGGAACGTTGCCCCCACTTTGGTTTTCACCATTTCTGTTTTTTGAAGCATAGGCTTACCATATTTCTGAATAAGCATAGACTTTACAGCTTCGTAATCATCAGCCTTGGTGTCTAAGCTGATCTCTCGTATCTGTGAATCTTGAGTCATGACTCCTGCTGTATAGCCATGAAGCCCAAGCGACGGCAACGCAAAAAGCGGATAGTAACCCTGAAAAGGTCGCTTGTAGCAGATATCATCTGGAATGCTGTAGTCGGCAGGGCACTCTTTCAGTTGATACGTTAGCTTTTCATCCAGCTTGATCCCTATGAAACTCGTTGGTTCCTGCAACCACGGCCTCTCGGCTCCCTTACTGGCACCGTGAACTGCTGACGCCATGCAAATGATCGCCAGCGACAACGGTAATTTCACCTTCATTGCTCCCTCCTGGGTCGAGATTGAGTGTCCGTAAAAATGTATCTGCTTCATGAGAGAAGGCAGATTGACAGAATATCCATTTTTCAGATATCTGAAAAGGGGATATAGGTTGGTCAGCTACCCCTAAGTAGCCCATTCGACCATGACCAAAACGATCTACCGCCCGGAGCATCAAGCCTTACTGAACCTGCTGAAGAAGTACCGATCAGAGGCGGGATTGACCCAAGTGCAGTGCTCAAAGGCGTTGAACCGTCCTCAATCGTTCATTAGCGACGTGGAGAGCGGGACGCGGCGACTGGATATCGTGCAGCTTCGTGACCTGTGTGCGGTGCTTGGAATCAGTCTGATGGAGCTGGTACAGGAGCTAGAGGCGGCGATAAAAGCAGAAGCTTGAACGAGCCAACACACCGCAATGAAGGCTCTACATCGATCAAGTGTCGGCCTGACTTTTCTATTGTCTCGATAGTACTGTGCAGTTCGAAAGACGCGATACCTGCCTTCAATACTGTGAGTCTATGGTAAGCGGCCTTGGTTGTTAATTTTGAATGAACCTGGGATAGGGACAACAACTGGCATCTCGGCCTCCACTGGAGACAACTCAGCAAGCGAGGCCGCCCAAATGCTTAATTTTTCCATGCAAGAATGAGCGTAACTCAAAGAGTCTAGGGCTGTAATTGCATCTGCTTTCTCAATAATATTATGAAAGCGCGCCCGGCGGAGTGAAGGATCGTCAAAGTGCTTACCTGACGTACGATCAGCTTTTAATTTTCCTGGGTTAGAAGGCAATGGTAACTTTACGAAAGGCAACGACTGCCCGTCAGACAGTTCGGCGATCCCTGTGATGGCATAAAGCGTTGCTCCCGCTTTTGCCAATGGCGCTGCATGGATTATCAAATTCCGATAACTACCTAGGGTGTCCAGCCAGTTTCCCGCAGAGGATACTTCTTGAATCTCCACTCCATGTGGGTCAGTTGGAGGATTTTGATTCCAGTGGCGACATAGAGCGCCAATACTTGTAATGTTGGCTGAGCTTGTATGCTTAACATGCCAGTAGAATTCGATGAGGTAATCTCGGAGAGTGCAAGCATCAATCAAAAAAGTTTGGACTGCTAAATAGCAGAGTTCTGTATAGCCGTCAAGGAACCGTTGCTCATCCTTGAAGTCTCCCGATTTCACTTTGGAGTTCAGCTGATCCATATACGCTTCTGATAGCTGTCGGACTCGCCACTCACAGCTCCTGAGCTGATGAGAGATACGTGTAGCTATGTCATAAAGGTGGTTATCATTTTTCTTAAAAGCACCATTTGCAATAAAGGACCAATCTCTACCTTGATCCCAAGTGAGCCAGCCGGAGCCTAATGACGGTTTGACGCGCCACTCAGGCCGTGCGTGTGCGTGTGGTCCAGTGAAGAAATCGCATCCTACGACCTCTAATCCGAGGTTTCTAATATCTGAAAATATAGATGTGTAGGTGTTAATTTCAATGGCTTTCTTTTCGCCAGTCATGTCGCCTGGATAGAGAAAATTACACGATTTGTCATAACTTAGAACCCTGATACCCCCACTGATGTGAACCTCGCGTGCCGCCAGCCACTCCATGATAATCTCCTTAGTGATTTCGGTTTGTGTCGCCACAGCAACCAGCATCACACGATAGACCATAAAAACGCATCAGTGCTGCTACATCCCGATACGGTTTTCTACCTGAATTTTGATCGCAGGTTGTTACAACATCCTCAAACCTCGTGCTGACGATGGTCGCACCTGTCCCAGGCGTTCATGTTGGTGTGGAGTCACCGCTGGGAGCCAGTACCGATTTGGGTGTACATCAGGCAGTACATTCTGATGACTTCAAATAACCGCCCAGCTGTACCGATAAATTATGTTTGACTACCCTAAGCGGCTCACTCATAATCGGTACATCCAAAACGATACAGGGCGAATTCATCATGTTCATTCGTGGCTACCTTCGAGCATCGACACAAGATCAAGATGCAAACCGTGCGCGTGCTGCTCTGTCTGAGTTCGCCATTGCACACGGTCACAAGGTCGCCACGTTCTACGTTGAGAACGTGTCTGGTGCAAAGCTGGAGCGTGAAGAACTCAATAGGCTGATTGATGACAGTCATGAAGGTGATGTGCTGCTCATCGAACAAGTGGACCGCTTGTCCCGTCTTCAAGCTGATGACTGGGATGATTTGAAAGCTCGGATCAAAGACAAGGGCATCAACATCGTTAGCCTGGACCTGCACACTAGCCACACGGCGTTGACCAAATCAGATGCTACTGATGACTTCACTAAAGGCATGATTAAGGCCATCAACGGTATGCTACTCGACATGCTGGCTGTGGTTGCACGCAAGGACTATGAAGACCGTCGCCGCCGTCAAGCTGAGGGTATCAACACTGCGAAGGGTAAAGGGGTGTACAAGGGCCGCAAGACAGATGAAGCCTTGCATGAGCGTATCCGTATGGCCCTTGAAGGTGGCCAGAGTCTACGTAAAACGGCAACCGTTGTTGGTTGTGCCCTGAGCACAGTACAACGAGTACAGAAAGAGATGAAAGCAGCTTTCTAAAATTAGCTGCATACAGAGCCGTATAGGCTAATCCTGTGAGGGTAATAGGCATACACTCAATTGCCTCGCTATGAGCTTCCTACAAGCTTGTGGCGGGGCGTTCTTGTTTGTATTGCCAGTAGTCACCATAGGATTTCTATTTTCTGGCCTATGGGGGGTATTTCTGAAACAGTCGGGTGTTCAGCCGGGTCGCTAACTCGCTGGGGATTTCAGACCCTAGAGCATTCCTATTTGACTCGAAAACGAGACTTGAAACTTCGGGGGAATTGGGTTTGTGGCAAAAAGGCTTACTCCACGCGGCTGCACCAACGGTTACGAAAACGTGAAGGGAGCTTGGTAGAGAAGGGATACCAACGCTGAGACAATTGACTCAGCGATTGAGCAGTTACGGAATTAAACTTGGGTGTAGTATTAGAATTTGACCTTCCACCCAATTGAGGAAGATCATGCTTGGCATTAAGGGTTGCTGGTCTATTGGCTGGTGCCGAGTCTTAGTTTCAAGCTGGGTCAGAACTATAGACCATTCTTAGTCATTCTAAAGTCCAATAAGTTGACTTTGTCTATTTTGCTCTCGTGAATGACGATGGTTAATTTGGCTGGGTACTTGAAACGCATTTCACTAATCCTAAAGGTCCAGAGCATTATCTTTAGCAGGTCCTCGTCTGTAATGTTTTTATGCTCTTTGATGCGCGTAATTCCCGAGCCGAACACGGGAACCGATACGCTCTTTTGAGCATAAACATTGTTGATTTTATCCCAGAATTTAATGAGGAATGCTAAGTATTCTGGCATTGTTAGCTCGGCCCTGTTCCTGTCGTCAAACTTAGTAAATGCCGCTAGAATGTAGTCTTGGTACACACACACTGTACCTATTTCATACTTTTGCTTTTTTCCTGAGCGTCTATGCTCGTTAAGCTCCCCTATGTCGCTATCCTCAAATTGGTATTCTTCTAAATACTTATTTAGATCGTCGAGCGTCCCGGGTAGATGCTCATTTACGAAAATTCCGTTTAGAGATTTAGTTGATATGATTTTATCATCCACCTGAGTGTCAAAATACTCATTGAATGCGATCACTTTATAGTCTTGCTCTTTAAATATGTCTCCTGCTTTCACGGTGACGGTGCTGCCCTCAATGTCGAGGTCAACTATTTTTAGGCGATTCGCTTCGATCCAACTGATGATGTAAAATACAAATAAGCCAAGCAGGAATAGAATTCCAGCAAGATATTTGCACTGCTCCGGAATGCTAACGAATATCAGCAGTAATGAGAAAATCGTACTAATCCATGATACTCGTTCTTTGAATCTCACCCACAGGGTTTTGTCAGTAAAACTTACCTTGGTCATCTACTTCCACCACTGAGTCCAGTTTTTGCTATGAAGGTTAGACTGTATACCAGTAGTTTCCGGGTTTGATCTTTCCTGCAAGAGTTAAATCACTGTCCGCTAGTGCGGCTTTTATAAGCTCCTTCTTCATGGGTACGTGCAGTACTGGGACGTTAATTTGCAGTGTTTTGAAGGTTGGAAGCTTATCCCACAGGTTTTTTATCTCTGCCTTGATTTCGCCATTAGCGACCAAGTCTGACTTTTCGGTGTATTCAGGGTAAATGACAATAACGGGCAGTCCCTGATTATTAATTCCGTACTCGATTTCTTCCTTGACCGCTCTAGACTCAAAAGTCTTGCTGCTAAGGAAGAGAACAATGTTTTTTGAAGACTGCAGACGCTCTCGCAGTCTTGGTTTCAGCGTTGTCTCCCAGTTGCTACCATCACGAACACTATAAGTTTTGGCGTGCGAGTCATTGAATGGGAATGATAAATCCGCTGCCTTCCATGCCTTCAGCATGTTGTAGTAAACAAAATCTCTTGTCGCATTAGCACCTAATGCGCTCGGATTGAAAGGCTCAGAAACATAAAAGGCGCAATAATTTCCATTTCGATATGCCACGTGTATTTCTCCTAAATAGCACCTTGAGTCATTGTTTTTCATTTGTTATAGCTGCCCCAAAGAGTAGGGTTGCGTGGTTTGAGAATCATTCTCTCTTTGGTTTTTGCTATGATGGCATATTAGCAGTAGCTGCTACCGGAATGGCAAGCCTAGTTGATCGCTCATCCGGTTGGGGCCGTAATGAGTAGTCAATCTATGAAGAATTGGTAGTCGCCTACGCGCTCGTATCTCATGTGATTGATGGCTACTCACAGTTTAAGTGCTAGACACGATTCTCAACGCATCGTCGAGAGGGGTTAGGTGTAAAATTCCTGTCACAAATGCTGTCACAACCCTTGTCACAAGTCGTTGCTTACGCTCCCTTGGGTTAGGTAGGATGAGCAACCCTTACTCCTTGTCGATCTACTCCTGGGCGAAGCGCATCTCGCGTGATTCGCCTAGCAACAGCGGCGCATTCATCTCAGTCACCTCGCGGATGTAATCCCACAACAGGGTAATCCGCTTGAGCTTGCGCAAATCCTCCCGGCAGTACATCCAGAACTGCCGGGTAATCGCGATCTCCTCCGGCAACACTGTCACCAACCGTGGATCCTGTGCAGCCAGGAAGCATGGCAGAATCGCCAACCCCCGCCCTTGCAGCGCAGCCGTGTACTGGGCAATGACGCTGGTGCTGCGCAGGTGGGCGTGGGCGTTGGGGATCAGGTTGGCCAGGTACAGCAGCTCTGAACTGAAGGCCAGGTCGTCGACGTAGCTGATGAACGGGTGCTCGGCCAGGTCGCTGACCTGGCGAATCGGCGCGTGGTTGTCGAGGTAGTCCTGGGTGGCGTACAGGCGCAGGCGGTAGTCGGTCAGCTTGCAGCACACGTAGGGGCCATGTTCTGGGCGCTCGAGGGCGATAACGATGTCGGCTTCGCGCTTGGACAGGCTGATGAAGTGCGGTAGCGGCAGGATGTCCACGGTGATCGCCGGCCAGGCGTCGACGAAGTGGCTCAGTTGCGGGGTGACGAAGAAACTGCCGAAACCTTCGGTGCAGCCCATGCGCACGTGCCCGGACAAGGCCACGCCGGAGCCTGATACCTGCTCGCAGGCCATGTGCAGGGTGCTCTCGACTGACTCGGCGTAACCGAGCAGGCGCTGGCCTTCGTTGGTCAGGACAAAGCCATTGGTGCGCGACTTTTCGAACAGCAACGTGCCCAGCGCCGCCTCCAGCGAGCTGATCCGCCGCGACACCGTGGTGTAGTCAACATTCAGCCGTTTCGCCGCGCTGCTGGCCTTGCGCGTGCGCGCCACTTCAAGAAAGAACTTCAGGTCATCCCAGTTCAGCGAACTGAGGGAGGTAAGGTCTTTTTGCATGATGATCCGGTTTTTATGTGCGTTCTTATTGGATGTTTGCACATCTATACTCGAAGTCAGCGCCTCGACGCCAGCCCCGCCTGGCGATCTCGTCTCCCACAATAATTCCAAGGAACGCGCAGATGAACGCACCCCAATCCCCGACCCAGACTCAGGTTGAGCAGGTCAAGCTGCTGATCGACGGCCAATGGGTCGAGTCGAAAACCACCGAATGGCGCGATGTCGTCAACCCGGCTACCCAGCAGGTGCTGGCGCGGGTGCCGTTTGCCACGGTCGACGAGGTCAATGCTGCTGTCGCTGCCGCCCAGCGTGCATTCGCCAGCTGGCGCGACACGCCGATCGGGGCGCGCATGCGCATCATGCTCAAATTGCAGGCGCTGATCCGCGAGCACAGCAAACGCATCGCCCAGACCCTCAGCGCCGAGCAGGGCAAGACCATTGCCGACGCCGAGGGCGATATCTTCCGCGGCCTGGAAGTGGTCGAACACGCAGCGTCGATTGGCACCCTGCAGATGGGTGAGTTCGCCGAGAACGTCGCTGGCGGCGTGGACACCTACACGCTGCGTCAGCCGATCGGCGTCTGCGCCGGGATCACCCCGTTCAACTTCCCGGCGATGATCCCGCTGTGGATGTTCCCGATGGCCATCGTTTGCGGTAACACCTTCGTCCTCAAACCGTCCGAACAGGACCCGTTGTCGACCCTGATGCTGGTCGAGCTGGCGCTGCAGGCCGGGGTGCCGGCCGGTGTGCTCAACGTGGTCCACGGCGGTAAGCAGGTTGTAGATGCGATCTGCACGCACAAGGACATCAAGGCGATCTCGTTCGTCGGTTCGACCGAGGTAGGTACCCACGTCTACAACCTCGGCAGCCAGCACGGCAAGCGCGTGCAGTCGATGATGGGCGCCAAGAACCACGCGGTAGTGCTGCCCGATGCCAACCGCACGCAAACCATCAACGCGCTGGTCGGCGCCGCCTTTGGTGCCGCCGGGCAACGCTGCATGGCCACCTCGGTGGCGGTGCTGGTCGGCAAGGCCCGCGAGTGGCTGCCGGACATCAAGGCTGCTGCCAGTCAGCTCAAAGTCAACGCCGGTTGCGAGCCAGGCACGGATGTTGGCCCGGTGGTCTCGAAACGGGCCAAGGAGCGCGTGCTGGGCTTGATCGAAAGCGGCATCGCCGAGGGCGCCAAGCTGGAGCTGGATGGCCGTGACGTCAGCGTGCCGGGCTATGAGCAAGGCAACTTCGTCGGCCCTACGCTGTTCTCCGGGGTCACCACCGAGATGCAGATCTACACCCAGGAAATTTTCGGCCCGGTGCTGATCACCCTTGAAGTCGACACGCTCGACGAGGCCATCGCCCTGGTCAACAGCAACCCGTTCGGCAACGGTACCGGCCTGTTCACCCAGAGCGGCGCTGCGGCGCGCAAGTTCCAGAGCGAGATCGACGTCGGCCAGGTCGGCATCAACATCCCGATCCCGGTGCCGGTGCCGTACTTCAGCTTCACCGGTTCGCGCGGCTCCAAGCTCGGCGACCTCGGCCCGTATGGCAAGCAGGTGGTGCAGTTCTACACTCAGACCAAGACGGTCACGGCCCGTTGGTTCGATGACGACAGCGTCAACGACGGCGTCAACACCACCATCAGCCTGCGCTAAGGAGGCTCCATGCGTATTGCATTCATTGGTCTGGGCAACATGGGCGCGCCCATGGCCCGCAACCTGATCAAGGCTGGGCATCAGCTCAACCTGTTCGACCTCAACCAGAGCGTGCTGGCCGAACTTGCCGAGCTTGGCGGGCAGATCAGCGCCTCACCCAAGGACGCAGCGGCCAACAGCGAGCTGGTCATCACCATGCTGCCGGCGGCAGCGCATGTGCGTGGCGTCTACCTCAACGATGACGGCGTGCTAGCTGGGATTCGCCCAGGTACGCCGACCGTCGATTGCAGCACGATCGACCCACAGACCGCCCGCGAAGTGTCCAAGGCTGCTGCGGCCAAGGGCGTCGACATGGGCGATGCGCCGGTGTCCGGCGGTACCGGTGGCGCAGCGGGCGGCACCCTGACCTTCATGGTCGGCGCCAGCGCTGAACTGTTTGCCAGCCTTGAGCCGGTGCTCAAGGACATGGGCCGCAACATCGTCCATTGCGGCGAAGTAGGTACCGGGCAAATCGCCAAGATCTGCAACAACCTGCTGCTGGGCATCTCGATGATCGGCGTGTCCGAGGCGATGGCGCTGGGCAATGCGCTGGGCATCGACACCCAGGTGCTGGCCGGCATCATCAACAGTTCCACAGGCCGTTGCTGGAGTTCGGATACTTACAACCCATGGCCGGGTGTAATTGATACGGCACCTGCCGCGCGCGGTTATACCGGCGGCTTTGGTGCCGAGCTGATGCTCAAGGATCTTGGGTTGGCCACTGAAGCTGCGCGACAGGCGCATCAGCCGGTGATTCTCGGTGCCGTGGCGCAGCAGCTGTATCAGGCGATGAGCCTGCGCGGCGATGGCGGCAAGGACTTCTCGGCAATCGTTGAGGGCTATCGCAAGAAGGATTGAGCGTCACGTGTCTTGATCGTGGCTCGAAGCGCCCTCCCACTGTAACTGCGCACCTGGGGGAGGGCGGTTCGAGTCGCGATTTTTTTTGCCTTGCGCTTAGCCGATCAACTCAATCTTTGATCAGGCAAAGACAAAATACTTGCGTACGGTTTCGACCACTTCCCAGGTGCCTTTCATGCCCGGCTCGATGACGAACACATCGCCGGCCTTGAGGTGCTTGGGCTCTTCACCTTCCGGGGTGATGATGCAGTAGCCGTCGAGGAAGTGGCAGAATTCCCACTTGTCGTAGTTGACCTCGAACTTGCCCGGTGTGCAGATCCAGGTGCCCATGATCTTGCTGCCGTCAGCCGACAGGTAGGCGTTGAGGTTCACCGTGTGCGGGTCACCGCCAATGCGCTTCCACTTGGTCGCGTCGACTACCGGGATCGGGCAGGTTTCACGCAGGACGGTAATGAAATCGGACATGGCAGGTGTTCCCTTTGGGATGCTTATGGACGCATCACCATAGGGCTATCGCGCCTGGCCCAGTTGCCTGCGCTCGACCTCTACCTGCCTGCCCGCGCTATCGCCGCGCGGTTATGCCCACCAGTAACGCACGAAGTGAAAGAACACCGGCGCGGCAAAACACACCGAGTCGATGCGGTCGAGCATGCCGCCGTGGCCTTCGATCATGTGCCCCCAGTCCTTGACCCCGCGGTCGCGCTTGATCGCCGACATCACCAGCCCGCCGAAGAAGCCCATGGCGTTCACGGTCAGCGCCATCAACGCCGCCTGCCAAAAGCTGAACGGGGTGATCCAGCACAGTGAGGCGCCGATCAGGGTGGCCAGGGCTACGCCGCCGAGCAGGCCCTCGAGGGTTTTCGACGGCGACAGATTGGGTGCCACTTTGCGCTTGCCGAACAGCTTGCCGCAGACGTACTGCAGCACATCGCTGATCTGCACTATCAGGATCAGCCAGGCGATCAGCAGCAGGTTGCGGCCTTCGAAACCGGGGATGTCGAGGGTCATCAGCGCCGGTACCGCTGACACGCAGTACACGGCAATCATCAGCCCCCACTGCACTTTCGAGGCGCGTTCGAGAAAGCGCGTGGTATCGCCGCCAAAGCTGGCCAGAATCGGCAGCAACAGGAACAGGTACACCGGGATGAAGATGCTGAACAGGCCGTACCAGTCCATCGCGATCAGCAGGTACTGCAGCGGCAGTGCCACATAGAACGCTGCCACCAGCGCGGGGTAGTCGCTGCGCCGGGTCGGGGTCAGCGTCATGAATTCGCGCAGGGCATAGAACGACACGCAGTAGAACAGCACGATCACGCCGTACTTGCCGAACAGGAAGGCGATGCCGATCACCAGCACCATCACCCACCAGGCGTTGATCCGCGCATTGAGATTGTCGATCACCGCATGGGGGCCGCCGCCGGCGCGCCACTTGAGCAGGCGGCCGATGACGCTGGCGAGTAGCAGCAGGGCGCCGATCCCGGCAAACAGCAAAACAGTGTTGTGGTCCATCTCAGACTTCCTTGGGGGCCAGGTTCAGCAGGGCCTGGCGGGCCCGCTCGAGAAACGCGTGCTTGTCTTCAGCGGCCTGCACCTGCAGCGGTTCGCCGAAGCTCAAGGTGCACAACAGCGGCAGCGGCAGGGCGCGGCCCTTGGGCATGACCCGGTTGAGGTTGGCGATCCACACCGGCACCACTTCCATGTCGGGATTGGCGGCGGCGAGGTGGAACAAACCGCTCTTGAACGGCAGCAGCGGCTCATCGCCGAGGTTGCGCGTGCCCTCGGGGAAGAAGATCAACGAATCGCCACCGGACAGCGCATCAAGCACCGGCTGCAGCGGGTTGGCCTGGACTTCGCTGCGCTGCCGGTCGATCAGCACACCGTTGAATACCTTGCGGATGACGAAGTTACGCAGGCCCGGTTTGGCCCAGTAGTCGGCGCCTGCAACCGGTCGCGTGCGCTGGCGCAGCGGCCCCGGCAGCGACGCCCAGAGCAGGACGAAGTCGCCGTGGCTACTGTGGTTGGCGAAGTACAGGCGCTGCACCGGCTGCGGCGTGCAGCCGAGCCAGAGGGCGCGGGCGCCGGTGATCAGGCGCGCGGCGGAGGTGATGGCAAAGGCAGTCAGGGCGGTGAGCATGGCACGTGTCTTATCCGATCAAAGGGAGTGTCAGCAGCGTAGTCAGGCACAGCGCGATCTGCAGGGCCAGGCACATGCCTTGGCGGCGTAACAGGCCGAGCGCAGCCTGGCTGCGCGTGGTCCAATCGCGCGGGTCGCTGGCGCTGGGTTTGAGGTTGAGGTCGAACAAGGCGCGGTCGAGCTGGCCCGTGGCGGCTGGCAGGTCGCTCCGCGAAGCCAGCTCGGCAAATAACTCGGCATCCAGCGCGACTCGCACCGCCAGGTATTTATGCACAAGGCCGAGTATCACCAGCAGGGCGCATAATCCACTGCCCAGCAGCGGCAGTGGGGTGCCTAGCAGCGGCGCCAGGCCATAGCCCAGCGCGATCAGGCTGATGCCGTCGGACAGTCGTTCCAGTTGCTGGCCGCGGCCGAGCAGGCTGGCGGTTACGCGCAGGTGCATGCTTGCCCCTCCAGCTGCCTGAGCATGTGCTGGTGTGCGCTGCGCAGGACGATGCCCGGGCGCGCCTTGCGCAAGCGCAGTTCGGCTTCAGCCAGGCTCGTGCAGCGGCCACTGAGCAGCAACCAAGCGGCGACGGCGGTGGCGCTGCGCGAGTAACCCAGCGCGCAACAGACCAGCAACGGCCCTTGCTGGCGCAGCGTCTCGATAGCGTCGGCGGCGGCGCGGCACAGCTGTAGATCGGCGACCACCAGATCCAGGGTCGGCAGGCTGCGGTAATGGTTTGCCGATGGTTTGGCTGCCAGGCATGGTAGTTCGGCACATAGGTCGACAATCGCCGAAAACTGCCCCGCCTCACCGGCTGCCGGAATACGGCCGAGGAAGACCCCGTCACAGATTTCGTCAGCCTGCGGATGGCGTCGCGTCCACAGCCGCGAGTTGATCCAGGCGCCGAGCAGGTAGGGCGCAAACAGCCAGCTGGCAGCCATCGACAGGCGCCCATCAGCGCCTTTTTGAAACGCGCTGGCACCGAGTATCGCGTAGCTCAAGGCCACCAGCAGCAGCGCCAGTGCCGGCCACAATAGCCACAGCCAGGCGCCGCCAGCCCAGCTCGCCAAACCGGTGCACAGCGCAGCGCCGAGGGTGTAGTAAAGCGCCAGCCGCCAGCGCTTGGGATCCTGCGCCAGACGCGCAGCCTGCAACGGCGGTTGACGGTCGTGAGGACACAGCCAGACGCATAGCAGCCCGACCAACGCACCGCTCGGCAAGTCGATGAAGTGGTGCTGCCAGGTGGTTAGCACCGACACCCCGATCAGCGCCATCCAGCCGTGCATCAGCCAGCGCCCACGGGGGTTGCGCAGGTAGCGGGCGAACATCGTCCAGATGATCACCAGCAGGGCGATGTGCAGCGAGGGCGCCTGATTGAACGGTTTGTCGAAGCCCATCAGCACATCGAACAGCCAGCCGAACAGGCCGCTCAGCTCCGGTCGCTCGAAGGTAAAGCGCAGCGGCCAGAGCAGAAAGCCGGCCACGCAGATCAGCTGCGCGCTCAACAAGGCCAGGGCGTGGCGATCCATCTCGCGGCGGTTGCGTGGCAGCAGAAACGACAGGCCGTAGAGCAGGTCGATGGACCAGTACGGGATGATCGTCCACGGCCACAACGGCATCTGGCTTTCCCAACCGAACACCAGGCTGCCGACATCGGCACGGCCCGCCGTGTAGGTGTTGGCCAGGCCGTAGCTGAGAAAGAAAAACGGCCCGAGCAGCAGTAGCCACAAGACCCCACGACGGATCAGCCCGGCTTCACGCGCCATCACTCGACCCGCTGCGCCAGGCTGACACTGAAGATGCCCCATTCGTCGATGCGCTGGGTGATCTTGCGAAAACCAGCGGCGGCAACCAGCTGATCCATTTCGGCCTGGCTGCGTCGACGCATGACCCAGGCCTGACCGCCGCGGTGGCTGGTCAGGGCGCGGGCGATCATCTCCAGCTGCGGGTGCCACGGTTGGCCGGTGTAGACCAGATAGCCGCCCGTTTCGACGGTATCAGCCAGGCCGGCCAGCGAGGTGCTGACCATCTGGTTGCTGGCGAACAGTTCGTACAGCCCGGAAACCACAGCCAGGCTCGGGCGCGGCTCGAGTGTGGCCAGGCTCTGCCGGTCAAAGGCGTCGCCCTGGACGAAACGCGCGATATCGCCCAAGCCCTTTTCGGCAATCAGCGCCGTGCCCTGCTGCACATTCAGTTCGCTGTAGTCGCGCAGCAGGATCGAGTCCGGCAGTTGCTCGAGTTCCTGCAAGGCTTCAAGAATGTAGCGGCCATGGCCGGCGGCGATGTCGACGATATCGACGCTGCAGCCCCGCTCGCGCAGGCGCCGGATCGCTTCGCGCAGCAGCTCTTCGACATGCAGCTTGCGCTGGCGAATACCGCGCCAGCCGATGGCGTCGAGGTAGTTGCGGTCGATCATCTGGCCCAGCTTGCCCTTGCCGGTGGCCTGATTGCGATAGACATAGTCGAGGGTGCTGCCGGAGTCGAAGCCGGTATCGAAGCCCAGCTTGAGCCCGTCTGCCATGCCTTTGCCCAGGCGCAGGCCGGCGCGGGTGGCGCGCCAGTACAGATCCCGTGGCGAGTTGCGCGGCAGCTTTGCTGCGAGGCTTTCGGCTTCGGCGCAGCTGGCGCCGGACTGGTCGGCATCGAGCAGCGAAGGTGCCGCCAGCGGGGCATCGAAGCAGTGCTCGACGAAGCGCTTGATGCGCGGCAGTACATGGCCGCGGTCACGCTCGCCAAGGGTGTCGTGGAAGAACCCAGGCAGCAGGTGCAGCTCTTTGCGGGCACTGCCCAGGCGCTCGAAGAACTGCTCCTGCGGCGCCCGCTCGACCACCAGGTCGGCGCCCGAAACCAGCAATTGGGTCGGCAGTTGGATCGCCTGAGCGTCCGCCACTACCCGGTCTGCGGCTTCATACAGGCCGAGCAGCATGGTCACCGAGATGGGCCGGCTGATCAGCGGATCGGCCACATACGAAGCCACCCGCTCCGGGTCGTGGGTGAGCAGCCGTGGCTTGACGTAGCTGTTGACGAAGAAGTTGCCGCGCGCGGCTTTCATCAACTTCAGGCCAGGGCGGGCGAACGGCACGTAGAGTTTGACCTTGAACGCCGGCGAGGCCAGCACCAGGCAGCGCACCTTGGGCGCGTAGTCATGCGCCCAGGTGGCAATCAGCACGGCACCGACGCTTTGCGCCAGCACCACGGTGTTGTCTTCGGCGATGCCGTGGCGGGTTTGAATGTGCTCGATGAAGGTCTGCACATCGCGCACGCTGGTGGCAAAGCTCGGGCTGTCGCCGCGCGCCCCTGGCGACTGGCCGTGGCCACGTGCGTCCCAGGCAAAGAAGTCATAGCCGGGCATGTCCAGTTCGTCTGCCAGGTGCGCCAGGCGCCCGCCGTGCTCATGGCCGCGGTGGAACATCACCACCGCCCGACGCGGCTGATGCTCGCTGCGGATGGCCGGCCAGTAGCGATAGTGCAGCTCGACGCCGTCATGGGTAGAGAAGTGCAGCGATTGCGCCTGGCGCATGGCAAAGGTCCTTTTGGCTGGCGGCGGTGCGGTCAGTGGCGACGATCAGTTGGCGTGGGCCAGGCCCTGCCGTACCCGGTTGTAGAGGGTATAGAGCGAGAGCAGCAGAATCACCAGCAGCAAGCCGTTGATCCAGGTTGGATCGAGCAGGCCAAAGGCGACACCGGTACCGAGCAGGCCAAAGGCAAACGCGCGATCGCTCTTGCCCATCGGCCCGTCGTAGCGCCGCGCTGCACCGGCCAGCGGGCCCATCACCCCCGCGTATTCGCTGATCAGTGCGCTCAACACCAGCAGCACCACCAGCACGGGCGATACCCCGACCAGCAGGGCAAACGGCAGGTACAGCGCAGCGTCGGCGATCACGTCGCTCAGTTCATTGAGGTAGGCACCCAGCCGGGACTGCTGGGTAAACTCGCGGGCGAGCATGCCGTCCACCGCGTTGAGCGCCATGCGCAGCAGCATCCAGATCGGCAGCAGGATGAACAGCCCGTGGATGTCGGCAAAGCAGGCCAGCAGCAGGCCCAGCAGCAGCGAGACTATCCCAGCGGCAACCGTGACCTGATTGGCCGTCACCCCGCGGTCGTACAGGCGCTGCACGGTGGGTCACAGCAGGGCCTGGAAGCGGGGTTTGAGCTGATAGATGGACGGCACGGGGAGATCCTTATCGGGTGCGCAATGAAAGCCAATCGGTGGATTGTGAGAAGCCCGGCGGCTGGCGGCAAGCGACATTTGTCAGCTATTTGAACGGCTCAACGTTTACCCGAGGCGGCGCTGAGCATGTCGATGCGTTGCACCTCGAAATCGCGCTCCAGATAGTCCATGCGCTGCGCGGCAAACTGCTGCATATGGGCCAGCGCGCAGTGCGCATCGAGCGCCGCCTGATCGGCCCACACCTCATAGAAGATGAACAGGCTCGGGTCCTGCTGATCGCGCAACATGTGGTATTCGACGCAGCCCGGCTCCTGGCGGCTTGGTTCGACGTAGGCGCGGAACAGTTGCTCGAATGCTTCGGCCTTTTCCGGGCGGGTCTTGGCTTTGAGAATAAAGGCGTATTGAGCGTTCATGACTGCACCTTGCAAATAAGTGGAGAAGCGATTTTAAAGCAACAGTCTGGTGATGATTCGTGATTAGAAGGCAAAACTGATTTGCCCAATGCTGGCTGTTTCCGCCACGGGCGAGCCTCTAACCTGCAGCCATCTGAAGTGCATCGGTCTGCGGATCGACACAGAACCTTAGAGGCTCGATATGAAAAAAATTCTTCTGCTCAATGGCGGCAAACAGTTCGCCCACTCCGACGGCCGCTTGAACGAAACCCTGCACGATGCCGCGCTGGCCTATCTGGACCGGGCCGGTTTCGATGTCAAACAAACCTTCATCGACGGCGGGTACGACATCAAGGAAGAAGTGCAGAAATACCTTTGGGCCGACGTGATCATCTATCAGATGCCCGGCTGGTGGATGGGCGCCCCGTACACCGTCAAACAGTACTTGGATGAAGTGTTCACCGAAGGTCACGGCAGCCTCTACGCCAGCGACGGCCGGACCCGGTCCGACGCTTCGCAGAAATACGGCAGTGGCGGCCTGATCCAGGGCAAGCAGTACATGATTTCGGCCACCTGGAACGCGCCGCAACAGGCCTTCGACGACCCCAGCGACTTCTTCGAAGGCAAGGGCGTGGATGCGGTGTACTTCCCGTTCCACAAGGCCAACCAGTTCCTCGGCATGAGCGGCCTGCCAACCTTCCTCGCCGTCGATGTGATGAAGCGCCCGGATGTGGCCGCTACCGTGGCAGCCTACGAGGCGCATCTGGCCAAGGTGTTCGGCCAGGCCCGGTAAGCGATGCGCGGCGTGACCGACGCGGCAGTTGCTTGCCCGGCAATAAACGGCCGACAATCCAGGCCTCATCCTGGCCCAGGCACTGCCGTGAAAACCCGCTCAGAAGAACTTCAGGTATTCGTCAGCGTGATCGACTGCGGCTCGATTTCCGCCGCTGCCGAGCAACTCGGGCAAACCCCGTCTGCGGTCAGCCGCACCCTGGCGCGGCTGGAAGGCAAGCTTGGCACCACGCTGATCAACCGCACCACGCGGCGCATGGACCTGACCGAAGAAGGGCGGTTCTTTGTACTGCACGCGCGGTCCATCCTCGAACAGATGAGCGAGCTCGAAGAGCGCCTGTCGCTGCACCGGCAGACGCCGTCGGGGCGCCTGCGCATCAACGCCGCAGCACCATTCATGCTGCACGCGATCGTGCCCTGGATCGCTGAGTTTCGCGCGCTGTACCCGGCCATCGAGCTGGAGCTGAACACCGATGACCTGATCATCGACCTGCTCCAGCAAAGCACCGACGTCGCCATCCGCATCGGCGAGCTGGCCGACTCCAGCCTGCATGCGCGCTCGCTGGGCTGCAGCCCGATCCAGATTCTGGCCAGCCCCGAATATCTGCAACGCCACGGCGTGCCGCGCCAGGTCAGTGACTTGAGCGAGCACTGCCTGCTCGGCTTCAGCTCGCTGGACAGCCTCAACCAATGGCCGCTGCGCCACGCCGACGGCGACAGTTGGCGAATCCGCCCGCAGTTGACCGCATCCAGTGGCGAGACCTTGCGCCAGCTGGCGCTGGCCGGGCAGGGTATCGTCTGCCTGTCGCACTTCATGACCCACGAAGACATCCGCGCCGGGCGCCTGCACGTGCTGTTGAGCGAGGCCAACAATGGCTACCGGCAGCCGATTCATGCGGTTTACTACCGCAACACCCAGCTGGCGCTGCGGATTCAGTGCTTCCTTGATTTCATCCAGGCCAAGCTGGCGGCGTATGCCTGCTGAGTCTGTGGCACTGGCTGGTATTGCTGGGGCTGCAGAGCGGCCCCAGCAAATCTCGATCTGTACCAAAGTCATGCGGCCGGGTGATGCGCGATAGTCGTAGCGGCCTTCGCAAAGCGAATAGTTCTAAAAACGACACAAGTAACGCAATGACGTCGTCCTGTGCTCGGTGCATTTGCTTAGTCAAAAAGCTTCAGTGTTAATAAGTGATCAACAAAAACAACACCAAGGAAGTGCTCATGCGTCTCGTCATGTTCCAGTCCATGGCCCTCGGGGCCGCGATCCTGAGCTGTTCGTCGGCCTTCGCGGTGACTCTTGAAGGCGGCGCAGTAGCCGCGCCCGATCAATATGGCGCACAGGTCGCCGCCGATATCCTGAAAAAAGGCGGCAACGCCGTCGATGCCGCCGTGGCCACTGCCTTCACCCTGGCAGTCACCTATCCAGAAGCCGGCAACATCGGCGGCGGTGGCTTCATGACCCTGTACGTGGACGGCAAAGCGTACTTCCTCGACTACCGCGAAGTGGCGCCCAAGGCGGCCACCCGCAATATGTACCTGGACGAAAAAGGCGAGGTCATCGAGAACCTCAGCCTGGTCGGCGTGCGCGCCGCTGGCGTACCGGGCACAGTAATGGGCTTGTGGGAGGCGCATCAAAAGTTCGGCAAGTTGCCCTGGAGCGAGCTGCTGACTCCGGCCATCGGTTACGCCAACAACGGCTTCAAGATCGCCCAGAAGCAGTACCAGTATCGCGACGATGCCCAAGGCCTGTTCAAGACCGCGACCAACTTCAACGATTATTTCGGCAGCATGAAAGTCGGCGAGCTGTTCAAGCAGCCGGAGCTGGCGCAGACCCTCGAACGCATCGCCGACAAAGGCGTCAGCGAGTTCTATCAAGGCAAGACCGCCGACCTGCTGGTTGCGCAGATGAAGGCCGATAACGGCCTGATCAGCAAAGACGACCTGAAGGCCTACAAAGCCCTCTGGCGCGAGCCGATGGCCATCGACTGGCGCGGCAACGTGGTCTACACCGCGCCACCGCCAAGCTCAGGCGGCGTAGCACTGGCGCAGTTGCTCGGGATCAAGGAGAACCGCGCGGCAGACTTCAAGGGCGTCGAGCAGAACTCGGCGCGCTACATCCACCTGCTGGCCGAGATTGAAAAGCGCGTGTTCGCCGACCGCGCCGACTACCTTGGCGACCCGGCCTTCACCGAGGTACCGGTAGACAAGCTGGTGGCCAAGGACTACCTGAAAAAACGCGCCGAGCAGGTCAACCCAACCGCCATCTCCGCCACCGACAAGGTCCGCCCGGGGCTGGAGCCGCATCAAACCACGCACTTCTCGATCGTCGACAAACAGGGCAACGCGGTCAGCAACACCTACACCCTCAACCTCGACTACGGCAGTGGTGTGGTGGTCAAGGGCGCAGGCTTCCTGCTCAACGACGAGATGGATGACTTCAGCAGCAAGCCCGGTACCGCCAATGCCTTTGGCGTGGTCGGCGGCGATGCCAACGCGATTGCTCCGGGCAAACGCATGCTGTCGTCGATGAGCCCAAGCCTGGTGACCCGCGACGGCAAGGTCAGCCTGGTCATCGGTACGCCGGGCGGCTCGCGCATCTTCACCTCGATCTTCCAGGTGATGAACAACCTCTACGACTACGACATGCCGCTGGCCAAGGCCGTAGCAGCGCAGCGCGTGCATCACCAGCTGCTGCCCAAGGACACTATCTACTTCGACAGCTATGCACCGTTGACCGGCAAGGTCGCCGACGAGCTGAAAAAGATGGGCTATGTGCTTGAGGATCAGGGCTGGGAGATGGGCGATATCCAGGCCATTCGCGTCACCGATGGCAAGCTTGAAACCGCCTCCGACCCGCGCGGTCGTGGTGTTGGCATGATCGTCAAGTAACGCCAGTGCTGCTCAGCGCGGCCAGCATTGCGCTGGCCGGGCTGAGCAGTTCACAAGGCAGCGGTCACACGCGGAACTTGCTTACCAGCGTCTGCAGATGACTGCCAAGGCGTGCCAGCTCGACGCTCGACGCGGCGGTTTCATCGCTGGCTGCGGCTGTCTGTTCCGACACATCGCGTACATTGAGAATGCTCCGGCTGATCTCCTCGGCAACCGCGCTCTGTTGCTCGGCGGCTGCGGCGATCTGCTGGTTCATCGACTGGATGTTGGACACAGTGCGGGTGATGTTCTCCAGCGAACCACCGGCCTTGCGCGCCAGCTCGACGCTGCTTTCAGTCAGGTTGCGGCTGCCCAGCATGGCGTTGGCCACTTGCTGGGTGCCGTTCTGCAGGCTGGCGATCAGCTCTTCGATCTCTTCGGTGGACTTCTGCGTACGCTGCGCCAGGCCGCGCACTTCGTCGGCGACCACGGCAAAACCACGCCCGGCTTCACCGGCGCGGGCGGCTTCGATGGCCGCGTTCAATGCCAGCAGGTTGGTCTGCTCGGCAACCGACTTGATCACGTCCATGACACTGCCGATCTTCTGGCTTTCCTGCTGCAGCAGGTTCATCGCGTCAGTCGAGCGCTGGACTTCGTCGGCCAGGCGTTCGATCTGGTTGATCGCCTCGCCCACCACCCGGTCACCGGCACGCGCTTCATCATCGGCACCCGTTGCCGCGCGCGAAGCCTGTTCAGCGTTGCGGGCGACTTCCTGCACGGTCGCAGCCATCTCGTGCATGGCAGTGGCAACCTGGTCAGTCTCGACTTTCTGGCTGTTGGCACCGGCGCTGGTCTGCTCGGTCACGGCCGACAGCTCTTCGGCGGCGCTGGCAATCTGCGTTACGCCATCACGAATACCACCGATCAACTCGCGCAGGGTGCTGCCCATGCGGCTGATGCTTTGTTGCAGCACGCCCAACTCGTCACGGCGGGTGACCCGCAGCTCACTGGACAGGTCGCCACCAGCAATACGCTCGACGGCGTCCATGGTTTCGCGCAGCGGGCGGGTGATCTGGCGGGTGATGATGATTGCGGCGCATACCCCGACCAACAATGCCAGCAGGGTCGAGATGATCTGCAGATGGCGCGCCTGGTCGCTTTCGATGTCGCGGCGCTCGAGCTGGATCTTGTACAGGGCGTCGCTGCGTTTGACGATGTCGGCACCCTGCACAGTCATCTCGGCGCGGGCCACGGCGATGGCGGCGGTGGCGTCGCGGAAGTCACGCACGGCCGAGCGGTAAGCCTGCACGCTCTGGTCGAACTGTTGCAGGCGCGTGCTTTCGTTGGGTAGCTGGCGCTTGAGGTTGTCGATCTCGACCAGGGCCGCGTCGAGCTGGCGCAGGGCGGCCTGTTCATTGGCCGCGCTGTTGTCAGCGATGTAGCCGCGTACATCGACGCGCACTTGCAGCAACTGCTGACGCGTCTTGCTGATGGCCTGATACTGGGCCAGGCGTACGCTGTCGACTTCCGGCTGGGCCAACACGTCGCGGCTGATCGCATCAAGGATTTCATCGGCCTTGGCGGAAGTCTGGTTCATGTTCTCGCGGTTGGCGAGGGTGGTCTTGTAGCCCGCGCGCATCTTGTTCAGCGACAGTTTGTAGTCGCTGATGATCGCGCCCAGCTCGTTGAGCAGCTTGACGTTTTCAGGGCTCTTGAACGAGGCCACCAAGCGCTGCTGCTGGGCACTGAAGGTGTCCAGTTTGGTCTGGGTGTTGGCCGCAGCGGCGTCATCGCCGTTGGCGATCATGTACTGCAGACGTGCTATGCGCAGGTCGGTGAGATCTTTGTTGAGCTGGCTGATGTCGCTCATCCAGTTACTGCGGTCGATCAAGCTGCCCAGGCTGTTCCAGCCGGTCAGGGCCAGCAGGCCGGTCAAAAGCAGGACCAGACCAAAGCCCAGGCCCAGTTTGAGGTTGACGCTGATGTTGGCAAACCAACTGTTCATGCACGCACTCCATAAAGATCATTCGCTCAGTTGTTGTCAATCGCTGGCGTTATTCTTCCCAGGGCCCGCTGATTCGTGCATGAGTTATCGGCCACAATCGGGCTAGCTGAAACGCTTTTTCAGGAGATTTGTAACTGTCTGAAAATCCGAGAGTTTTACTGAGGCATTGGCGTTAAAGAGCGGTGCATCCAACGACACCCCCTGAGCGCAAAAAGTGCTCAAGAGGCGTTGTTGCATGCGGATTAGCGTGGAGTTACAGCGTGCGTGCGTTGAAGGTATCGCAGCGGTTGACGTCACCGTCGGTGAAGCCGGTCTTGAACCAGCGTACGCGCTGCGCCGACGTGCCATGGGTGAACGAATCCGGCACCACGCGACCTTGGCCTTGCTGTTGCAAGCGGTCATCACCGATGGCGTTGGCGGCGTTAAGTGCCTCTTCGATGTCACCCGGTTCCAGCCAGTTCAGGCGTTTCTGCGCCTGATAGGCCCAGACCCCGGCAAAACAGTCGGCCTGCAATTCCTGACGCACCAGCAGGCCGTTGTCACCCTCCATCTTTTGCCCGCGCTGGCGAGCGGCCTGGACCTGATTGGAGACGCCGAGCAGCGTCTGCACATGATGGCCGATCTCGTGCGCGATGACGTAGGCCTGGGCGAAGTCGCCGGCGGCGGCAAAGCGCGTTTCCATTTCGCGGAAGAAGGTCATGTCCAGGTACACCCGCTGGTCAGCCGGGCAGTAGAACGGCCCGACCGCCGAGGAGGCGAAGCCGCAGGCCGAATTGACCTGGCCGCTGAACAGCACCAGCTTGGGGTCACGGTATTGCTTGCCGGCCTGGGCGAACAGCGCCTTCCAGGTGTCTTCGGTGTCACCCAGGATCGAGGCAACGAACGCTGCCTGATCATCATTGGCCGGCGGCGCCTTGCCTTCGACGTTGGCCGGCGCGCTTTGCTGCATCTGCCCGGTCAGTTGGCCGAGAATCTGCAGCGGGTCCTGGCCGGTCATCCAGCCGATGCCGACGATCAGCAGGATGGCGCCCAGGCCCAGCCCCTTGCCGCCGCCAAAGCGCATGCCGCCGCCACCGCCGCCGCCTGCACCGCGAGCATCGACCACATTGTCGCTACGCCGACCTTTTCGCCATTCCATCGAGCTTCTCCAAACCGCGAGGTTGAGGGTATAGATTAGTTCAGTGCTGCTGCCTTGTGCAGGCACGCTGCAAGGCATAACCAAAAAGTTATGGTTAAGACCGCTGATTTCAATATTCATCCCATTCAGGTTGTCGGAAACTGCAAGTCCGCCCGCCACGCACGGGCGCTCGCACAACTCCAATAAGAGGAACACCGGTATGCCTGCCGAGGACACCAGCCGCTTCGTGATCCGTGATCGCAACTGGCACCCGAAAGCGCTGACCCCAGATTACAAGACGTCGATTGCCCGCTCGCCGCGCCAGGCGCTGGTCAGCATCCCGCAGTCGATCAGTGAAACCACCGGCCCGGACTTCACTCACCTGGGCTTTGGCCAGCACGACAATGACCTGCTGCTCAACTTCGACAACGGTGGCCTGCCGATCGGCGAGCGCATCATTGTCGCCGGCCGAGTGATCGACCAGTATGGCAAACCGGTGCCAAACACCTTGGTGGAAATGTGGCAGGCCAACGCTGGCGGCCGTTACCGCCACAAGAACGACCGTTACCTGGCGCCGCTGGACCCCAACTTCGGCGGTGTCGGCCGGGCCCTGACTGACCGCGATGGCTATTACAGCTTCCGCACCATCAAGCCCGGCCCGTACCCATGGCGCAACGGCCCGAATGACTGGCGCCCGGCGCACATTCACTTCTCGATCAGCGGCCCGTCGATCTCGACCAAGTTGATTACCCAGCTGTACTTCGAAGGTGACCCGCTGATCCCGCTGTGCCCGATCGTCAAGTCGATCGCCAACCCGCAAGCGGTGCAGCAACTGATTGCCAAGCTCGACATGAGCAACGCCAATCCGATGGATTGCCTGGCGTACCGTTTTGACATCGTTCTGCGCGGTCAGCGCCAGACCCACTTCGAAAACCGCTGAGGAGCCGCGACATGCCAATTGAATTGCTGCCGGAAACCCCGTCGCAGACTGCCGGCCCTTACGTGCACATCGGCCTGGCCCTGCAAGCAGCGGGCAACCCGGTTCGGCCGACCGAAATCTGGAATACCCTGGCGCGCCCTGAAGCCGCCGGCGAGCACATCCTGCTGATCGGTCAGGTCTACGATGGCAATGGCCATCTGGTGCGTGATTCGTTCCTGGAAGTGTGGCAGGCCGATGCCGACGGCCAGTACCAGGATCAGTACAACCTGGAAAACCCGTTCAACAGCTTTGGCCGTACCGCCACCACCTTCGACTCCGGTGACTGGACGCTGCACACGGTCAAACCGGGTGTGGTAAAGAATGCCGCTGGCGTGCCAATGGCGCCGCACATCAACATCAGCCTGTTTGCCCGCGGCATCAATATCCAACTGCACACGCGGCTGTACTTTGATGACGAAGCCGAGGCCAACGCCAAGTGCCCGGTGCTCAACTTGATCGAGCAGCCGCAACGGCGCGAGACGCTGATTGCCAAACGCTGCGAAGTCAACGGCAAGACTGCCTATCGCTTCGACATGCGGATTCAGGGCGAAGGCGAGACGGTGTTCTTCGACTTCTGATACAAGCCTGAAGCTAGCTTACGCCAGCGAGGCCCCCAAAAGCCTCGCTGGCGCCCGTATCAGCACATCGCACTGCTAGCCTGCCGGGCTGCTCAGTTGCAAGCGCTGCGGGTGGGTTGGCCGTGCCGAAGCATTGCAGCCCCGGCAGACGTCGGTCCAGCGTCGGACCAGCAGCACACCGCTTTCCATATGGTGGGTATAGGGGAACTGGTCGAACAGAGCGCAGCGTTCGATCCGGTGTGTATCGTGCAACTGAGCGATATTGGCCGCCAGGGTTTCCGGGTTGCAGGATATGTACAGAATGCGTTCGAAGCGTCGAGTCAGCTCGCAGGTATCCGGGTCCATCCCCGCGCGCGGCGGGTCGACGAACACTGTGCCGAACTGATAGCTCTTCAGGTCGATGCCCTGCAGGCGTCGGAACGGGCGCACCTCGTTCAGTGCCTCGGTCAGCTCTTCAGCCGAAAGGCGCACCAGGCGCACGTTATCCACGCCGTTTTCGTCGAGGTTGTGCAAGGCGGCATTGACCGAGGTCTTGCTGATCTCGGTGGCCAGCACCTGGCGTACGCGGGTTGCCAGCGGCAGGGTGAAGTTGCCGTTGCCGCAGTACAGCTCGAGCAGGTCGTCGTCGCGCTCGCCGATGGCCTCAAAGGCCCAGTTGAGCATCTTCTGGTTGACCGCGCCGTTGGGCTGGGTGAAAGCACCCTCGGGCTGGCGGTAGCTGAAGGTGCGGCCGGCGACGTCGAGTTTTTCCACCGCATAGTCACGGCCAATTACCAAGCGCTTGCCTTTGGAGCGGCCGACCAGGCTCACGTCGAGCTCGGCGGCCAGCTCGCGGGCGGCAGCTTCCCACTCATCGTCGAGCGGGCGGTGATAGCACAGGGTGATCATTGCGTCGCCGGCCAGGGTGGTCAGGAACTCCACCTGGAACAGCCGATTGCTCAGCGTCTCGCTCGCCTGCCAGGCCGCTTTCAGGCGCGGCATCAGCGCATTGATGCGTTGGCTGGCAATCGGGAAATCCTCGATCAGGATCGCCTTGTGCTTTTCGCCCGGGGCAAACATGGCGTAGTGACGCTGGCCGTCTTCACGCCACAGGCGAAACTCGGCGCGCAGGCGGTAATGCTCGCGCGGCGACTCGAACACCACAGGCTCGGGCGCGCTGAACGGCGCCAGCAGCTCGCGCAGGCGCTCGACCTTTGGCGCCAGCAGGCTTTGGTAGGCAGATGGATCGAAAACAGAACTCATGCGTTGAACCAGCCCAGCTTGATAACGAACAGAATCGACAGGATGATCAGCGCCGGGTTCAGGTCCTGGCGGCGGCCCGACAGCAGCTTGATCGCGGTCCAGGCAATGAAGCCGAAGGCGATGCCGTTGGCGATCGAGTAGGTCAGCGGCATGGCCAGGGCAGTCACCACCACAGGGGCGGCCTCGGTGACGTCGTCCCAGTTGATTTCAGCGAGGCCCGAGGCCATCAGCACGGCGACGAACAACAGCGCCGGTGCGGTGGCGAAGGCCGGCACACTGCCGGCCAACGGCGCGAAGAACAGCGCCAGCAGGAACAACACCGCGACCACGATGGCGGTCAGGCCAGTACGGCCACCGGCGCTTACACCTGCTGCCGACTCGATGTAGCTGGTGGTGGTCGAGGTACCCAGCAGCGAGCCGGCCATGGCTGCGGTACTGTCGGCGATCAGTGCCCGGCCCATTTTCGGCATGTGGCCGTCCTTGCTCATCAGGCCCGCGCGTTTGGCCACGCCGATCAGCGTGCCGGAGTTGTCGAACAGGTCGACGAACAGGAAAGCAAAGATCACGCTGACCAAGCCCACATCCAGAGCGCCAGCGATGTCCAGCTGGAGGAAGGTCGGCGCCAGCGATGGCGGCATCGAGACTACACCGGCAAACGGCGTCACGCCCATCAGGATCGAGGCTACGGTGACGGCCAGAATGCCGATCAGTACAGCACCGCGAACCTTCATCGCTTCCAGCGCGACGATCAGGAAGAAGCCCAGTGCAGCGAGCACCGGAGCAGGCTTCTTGAGGTCGCCCAAACCAACCAGGGTGGCTGGGTTATCAACGACGATGCCGGCATTGTTCAGCGCAATCAGCGCGAGGAACAGGCCGATACCGGCTGCGATGGCCGAGCGCAGCGGCAGCGGAATGCTGTTCACGATCCACTCGCGGATGCGGAAGATCGACAGCAGGAAGAACAACACCGCCGAGATGAACACCGCACCCAGCGCCACCTGCCAGGTATGGCCCATGTGCAGGACCACGGTGTAAGTGAAGAAGGCGTTCAGGCCCATGCCCGGCGCCAGTGCGATCGGGTAGTTGGCGATCAGGCCCATGGTCGCCGAGCCGATGGCCGCAGCCAGGCACGTCGCGACAAAGATCGCGCCCTTGTCCATACCGGTCTCGCCGAGGATGCTCGGGTTGACGAAGAGGATGTAGGCCATGGCCAGGAACGTGGTCACGCCCGCAAGTATCTCGGTGCGCACGTTGGTGTTGTGTGCTTTTAGTTGAAACAGCCTTTCCAGCATGCCCGCTCCCAAAGACGCCTCCGGGGCGCCGTTAATGTATCGACCTCATCAGCAAAGCACAGACCGTACCGGATGCCGTGGTTTTATCTGGGGTAGAAAAAAGCCGCGCATCATAACAGCATGCTTGCTGAGCGGTAATCAATGTCGCGATACACTGCGCATTCAGTGCCGATCACCCAGACGGCCGCCGCCGAGATGCCGCTGTGCAGCTGATTGACTACTCGCAGCTAACCCCGGCCCAGCGTGGGCAACTGCTGGAGATCCAGCTGCCGTCAGAGCAGCAGTGCTTTGCGGGTGACGTGGCGGATGCCTTGTATCTGTTGCTCGGTTGCGGCTCTGATCAGCGCCGCGGCGTTGCGCTGTTGCTCGATGATGTGCCCAGAGCGTTTCTGCTGCTTCAGCGTGGCGCATTTCTGCCCGCCTGGGGTCAACCTGATGCAGCGATGATGACTGCGTTGCAGGTCGACCGCAGGTTTCAGGGGCAGGGCCTTGGGCGCTTTTGCATGCAGGCGCTACCGGCTCTCTTGCGCACCATGTGGCCTGAGATCAGGCGCCTCCAGTTGTCAGTGGACCGCGCCAACCTCGGCGCTTTGGCCTTGTACCGTGCAACCGGCTGGCGCGAAAGCGGCAACGGCTTTCGCGCCCGGGTCGGCTACGAGCAGCAGATGAGCCTGCTGCTGGCGGGGTCAACCTTTGATCGGTGCGGCTGACGCCGCTGGCGCTTCTGCTACCGGCTGGCTGTGCAGTTGATCGCGGTTGGCCAGGCTCGGGAACAACTTAATCCACACTCCGGTCACCACCAACGTGCCGACGCCGCCCAGCACCACTGCCGGTACGGTGCCGAACCAGTGCGCGGTAATGCCTGACTCGAACTCCCCGAGCTGGTTCGAAGCCCCGATGAACAACCCATTTACCGCGCTGACCCGGCCGCGCATTTCGTCAGGCGTCTCCAGCTGCACGAAAGCGCTGCGGATGACCATGCTGATCATGTCTGCCGCGCCCAGCACCACCAGCACCGCCAGCGAGAACCAGAACGAGGTCGACAGGCCAAAGGCGATGGTGGCCACGCCGAACACGCCGACTGCGGTGAACATGGTCCGGCCGACCTTGCGCTCGAACGGGAAGCGCGCCAGCCATACCGACATCAACAGCGCGCCGACTGCCGGCGCCGAGCGCAGCAGGCCCAGGCCCCACGGGCCAGTCAACAGGATGTCCTTGGCAAACACCGGCAACAACGCCGTGGCGCCGCCCAGCAGCACGGCGAACAGGTCCAGCGAGATGGCACCGAGGATGTCCGGCCGGCTACGGATGAAGCGTATCCCGGCCAAAAGAGACTCCAGCGTTGCCCGGCCGCGCTGCTGGACCTGCTGGCGGGCATCCAGGCTCAGGGTCAGGCCGCAGGCGATCACGTACAGTGCCACGGTCGGGCCGTACACCCAAATGCTGCCCAACGCATACAACAAGCCGCCGACCGCAGGGGCGACGATAGTAGCGGCCTGGGTCGCCGATGCCGAGGCTGCCACGGCCCGCGGGAACAGTCCGGGCGGGACCACGTTGGGCAGCAGGGCCTGAGTCGCCGGCATTTCAAACGAACGTGCGGCGCCGAGCAGGAAGGCCAGGCAGAAGATCAGCTCACGGCTGACGTTGTCGGTGGCACTGCCGAGCGCCAGTGCCAGCGCAATCAGCGCTTGCAGGCTCTGGCACAGCGCCGCCACCCGACGCCGGTCATAGCGGTCGGCCACGTGCCCGGTATGCAGCATGAACAACACCCGCGGGGCGAATTCGACCAGGCCGACCAGGCCCAGATCGAGCACGTTGCCGGTCAGCTGATAGAGCTGCCAGCCAATCGCCACAGTGAGCATCTGAAAGCCGCTAGCGGTAAACACGCGGGCCAGCCAGAACGCGAGAAAGGGGCGGTGGTGACGCAACAACAGCGGAGCAGAGTCGGACATCGGCAGCCTGCGACCTTTAAGAAGCTCGGGGCTCTGCAGCCTATCATCTGTTTGTAACAAAGAGTTGCATAAGTCCTGCGCAAGCACCTTTTGCTACTGCATGGAAGAGGGTGGGGCAATGCGCCACGCGGCATCCAGCCACAGGCCCTGGCGCGGAATTCGGGGCTATGCTGGATACAGCCATTGATCTGGGTCAATCGTTGCAAATGCATTGATCGGCCTGTGCGGCGTGAATCCCTGCAATCGAATAGAACAATTCCAACAGGTCGCACTCGATAACCGTGGGGGCAGTGGGCATCAGGGCCACAAGCCCGAAATGCCGGTTCACCTGAAGAGGAAGCACCATGTTCGGCTTAGAAGCCCTAGAGCTCGCCCGAATCCAGTTCGCCTTTACCGTGTCCTTTCACATCCTGTTCCCGGCCATCACCATTGGCCTGGCCAGTTATCTGGCCGTTCTAGAAGGCCTCTGGCTGAGAACCGACAACCGCGTCTACCGCGATCTCTACCATTTCTGGTCGAAGATCTTCGCCGTCAACTTTGGCATGGGCGTGGTCTCGGGTTTGGTCATGGCCTATCAGTTCGGCACCAACTGGAGCCGCTTCTCTGATTTCGCCGGCGCCGTCACCGGGCCATTGCTGACCTACGAAGTGCTCACTGCATTCTTCCTCGAAGCGGGCTTCCTTGGCGTCATGCTGTTTGGCTGGAGCCGAGTAGGCCGCGGCCTGCACTTCTTCTCGACGCTGATGGTGGCGCTGGGCACGCTGGTCTCGACCTTCTGGATCCTGGCTTCCAACAGCTGGATGCAGACCCCGCAGGGCCATGAAATCATCGATGGCCGGGTAATCCCGGTGGATTGGCTGGCGGTGATCTTCAACCCGTCGTTCCCCTACCGCCTGGCGCACATGGCCACTGCCGCCTTCGTCGCCACGGCGTTCTTCGTCGGCGCCTCGGCGGCCTGGCATCTGTTGCGCGGGCGGGACAACCCGGCCGTGCGCAAGATGCTCTCGATGGCGATGTGGATGGCCCTGATCGTGGCCCCGGTGCAGGCGATTATCGGCGACTTCCATGGGCTCAATACGCTCAAGCATCAGCCGGTGAAAATTGCCGCCATCGAAGGCCACTGGGAGAACAAGCCCGGTGAGGCGACCCCGCTGATTCTGTTCGGCATCCCCGACATGGACGCCGAAACCACTCGCTTCAAGGTAGAGATTCCGGTGCTCGGCAGTTTGATCCTGACCCACAGCCTGGACAAGCAAGTGCCGGCCATGAAGGAATTCCCCAAAGAGGATCGGCCCAACTCGACGATCATCTTCTGGTCGTTCCGGGTCATGGTTGCGCTGGGCATGTTGATGATCGCCGCTGGCCTGTGGAGCCTGTGGCTGCGTAGAACCGGCGCGATCTACCATTCGCGGCCGTTCCTGTACTTCGTGTTGTGGATGGGACCATCCGGGCTGATCGCTATTCTGGCTGGCTGGTTCACCACCGAGATCGGCCGTCAGCCGTGGGTGGTATATGGCTTGATGCGCACGGCCGATGGCGTCTCCAACCACAGCTACGGCCAGCTCGGCTTCACGCTGGTGATGTTCGTGGTGGTCTACTTTGCGGTGTTCGGCACTGGCCTTGCGTACATGATGCGCCTGGTGCGCAAAGGCCCGCATACCGGTGAAGAGGAGCAGCCACCTGGCGGCCCAGGGCAAAAACGGACCCCGGCGCGGCCCTTGTCCGCTGCCGATGACGGCCATGAGGCCAACTCCAGCCTGACCGAGAGGAACTGAGCCATGGGTATCGATCTTCCGCTGATCTGGGCTGTGATCATCATCTTTGGCGTGATGATGTATGTGGTGATGGACGGGTTCGACCTGGGCATCGGCATTCTCTTCCCGTTCGTCAAGGTCGAGCATGACCGCGACGTGATGATGAACACCGTCGCGCCGGTCTGGGACGGCAACGAAACCTGGCTGGTGCTGGGCGGAGCGGGCTTGTTCGGGGCGTTTCCGATGGCCTACGCGGTGGTGCTGGAGGCACTGTATCTGCCGCTGATCCTGATGCTGATCGGGTTGATCTTCCGCGGTGTGGCCTTCGAATTCCGCTTCAAGGCCACTGCTGCCAAGCGCCACGTGTGGGACAAGGCGTTCATCGGCGGCTCGCTGCTGGCGACGTTCTTTCAGGGTGTGGCATTGGGCGCGTTCATCGAGGGCTTCAAGGTGGTCGACCGCCACTATGCCGGCGGCGCCTGGGACTGGGTCACGCCGTTCAGCCTGTTCTCCGGGCTGGGCCTGATCGTCGCCTACGCCTTGCTGGGTTGCACCTGGCTGATCATGAAAACCGAAGGCCCGCTGCAACAGCAGATGCATGTGCTTGGCCGGCCCCTGGCTCTGGTACTGCTGGCGGTCATCGGCATCGTCAGCCTGTGGACGCCGATCGCTTACCCGCAGATTGCCGAGCGCTGGTTCAGCATGCCTAACCTGCTGTGGTTCATGCCGGTGCCGATTCTGGTCATGGTGACGTTCTATGGCTTGTTCAAGGCGATTGCCCGCTCAGCGCACTACACGCCGTTTCTGCTGACCCTGGTGTTGATCTTCTTGGGCTACAGCGGTCTGGGGATCAGCGTCTGGCCAAACATTATCCCGCCGTCGATCTCGATCTGGGAGGCCGCCGCACCGCCGCAGAGCCAGGGCTTCATGCTGGTGGGGACGCTGTTCATCCTGCCGTTGATCCTCGGTTACACGTTCTGGAGCTATTACGTGTTCCGCGGCAAAGTCACCCATGACCAGGGCTATCACTAGGAGGTGCGCGGCATGACCGGGATCGAACAGAAGAAGCCACTGTGGCAGCGGCTAGGTTGGCTGGTGATGATCTGGGCGGCGAGTGTCGCCGCCCTGGGTGTGCTGGCTTGGCTGATGCGCATGTTCATGAGCGCAGCCGGGCTGAGCACGCATTGACCGGGCGAATTACTTGCGCGCTTTGAGGATGACGAACTTGGGGGTCGCGGCAACTTGCTCGACCCCACGGAACAACCGCGCCAGCTTGCTGTGATAGCCCAGGTGGCGGTTGCCGACGATGTACAACGCGCCGCCCACCACCAGCGCATCGCGGGCCTGCTGGAACATGCGCCAGGCGAGGAAGTCACCGACCACCTGTTGCTGGTGGAACGGTGGGTTGCACAGCACCACATCCAGTGATTGCTTCTCGAACCCGGCCAGGCCGTCTGCCGCGAGCACCTCAACCGGCCGCTCGGGCAATGCCGCCTGCCAGTTTTCCAGTGCCGACTGCACGGCCATGTACGACTCATCGACCAGACTGAACTGCGCCTGTGGGTTGAGCAGCGCACAGGCGATCGCCAGCACGCCGTTACCGCAACCCAGGTCGGCGACCCGGGCCTGACCAAGATCGCGCGGCAGGTGCGGGAGAAACGCACGGGTGCCGATATCCAGTCCTTCGCGGCAGAACACATTGGCGTGGTTGACCAGCTCCAGGGGCGGTTGATCCAAGGTGTAACGGCTAGGGTAGGGCGATTGAGCCGGAGCCCGTTCGCTGAAGCTGGCCGTCAGCAGGCGCGCTTTTTTCTGCGCCAGCGAGGCCTGCACCGGGCCGATGTACTTTTCCAGCAAGTCGCCAGCGGCACGCGGCAAGTGCTTGATCATGGCCGTGGCGATCACCTCGGCGCCCGGTGCCAGGTGGCCTTGCAGGCGGATCAACTGCTCTTCAAGCAAGGCCAGGGTTTTCGGCACCCGCACCAGCACCCGATCGAACGTCCCCTGCCAGGCCTGGTTGGACGGCACGAACGGCACGCTGTCGAACGCCTTGGCGTTGCGCACGAGGTTCTTTTCCAGAGCCATGCGGGCCAAATGCGAGTCGCCGCTGCTGGTCACCTGCAGCGTGTCGCGCAGGCTGGCAGCCAGCGCACCAAAGCTGTCGTTTAGCACCAGCACGCGAGAATCGGCGGGCAGCGCCTGGCTGTCCAGATGCTCGAGCAGGTACTGGTCAGCAGCGTCGAACGCTTGCAGGGGGTCGTCGGCCTGTTCCGGTTGGCGGATCAGATCGAGTTCGGCGAAGGGGCTGGTCAGCAGGGGCATGGCGTGGGGCTCAGCTACGAAACTGCTCGTCGCAGACCACGACGAGCTTGAAGGGCGGGATTCTACAGGGGTTTATCCACGGGGTGGGAGGGTTGCGCTCAGAGCAGCCCGCGGCTGGCCGCGATGGCGATGGCACCGGCTTTGTTGGAGGCGTTGGTCTTGGCGATCAGGCTGCGGATATGGAAATTCACGGTGCTGGTCGACAGCGTCAGGATCCGGCCGATATCTGCGGCGGTCTTGCCGTCGGCCGACCATTTGAGGACTTCCAGCTCGCGCTCGGTGAGTTTCGGCACCGGCGCAAGGCTGGCCAGATGGTGCTCGCAGAGCAATGCGTGGAGGCTATGGCAGAGCCAGAGCATGCGCGAGCTGCTTTCGTAGAACTCGCCAATTTTTACCGGTCGGGTTGGCCTGGCAACACTCATTTGGGTTTCATTGTGGCGATGATCATGGACTGACTGTGTCCAGCCGTGACGCAGGCCATTGTCGCAGGCAGCCTGACGAAAATGCGGGACTTCACGATACAGCTCGTCGGTCCAAAGCTGCGGATGGGCAGATTCATGGCACTTTGCCACAATTGGGTCTAGCTTTAATACATCGTTGCTGGCGTAGTAACTGAGCCACTCACTTGGGTAGTTGCTGTAGAGAATGATGTGAGGGCGGCGGGCAGCCAGATGGATATGCAAGGCAAGCCCGAGGTACGTCATGTCCATGTCCTGCACCAGCGCCAGTGCGCGGTTGAACAGGGTTTTCGGATCGCGCTCGGCGAGCAGCATCTGCAGTTGGTCTGAGTTCCATTGCGGCATGGGCCAATCCCTTTGTGATGTAAACATGGATCCAAGACGGACTGCTTGAAGGAGTGTAGGAAAAGACTCACCGGTTTGTTAGGTTTTTTTTCTCATTACCAACGTATTAGTCATCTACCTTCGCGCTTGCCCTTGCAAACCGTCGGTGTTCATTCACTCGGCTTTCAGCGAAACTGGGCGCATCTGATCTATGGAGCCCGTCATGACCGCCAGCGCCGACAAGTTTACCCGCCAGACTCTGCTCGACGTTCGGCCGTTGACGCCCAGCCTGTTTTCCTTGCGCGTGACGCGTGATCCGGGTTTTCGTTTTCGTGCTGGCCAGTTTGCCCGCCTGGGCGTGACCAAGGCCGACGGCAGCGTGGTCTGGCGTGCGTACTCGATGGTCAGTGCGCCGCATGACGAGTATCTGGATTTCTTCTCGATCGTTGTGCCTGGCGGCGAATTCACCAGCGAGCTCAGCCGCCTGGCGCAGGGCGACAGCTTGCTTATCGATCGCCAGGCGTTCGGCTATCTGACCCTTGATCGACTGCCAGCTGGCCGCGATCTGTGGCTGCTGGCAACCGGCACCGGCATTGCACCGTTCATGTCGATCCTGCAGGACTTCGAAGTCTGGGAACGCTTCGACAACATCAAACTGGTGTATTCGGTACGCGAGGCCGCGGAATTGGCCTACGTCGATGAAATTGCCGGGCTGGAGCAGCGCGACTATCTGGCCGAATATGCCGGCAAGCTGCAGTTCATTCCAGTGGTCACGCGCGAAGCGTATCCGGGTGCACTGAATGCCCGGATTACCCAGTTGATTGAAAGCGGCGAGCTGGAGCGGGCGGCGGGGCTTGAATTATCCCCCGAGCATTCGCGGATCATGCTCTGCGGCAACCCGCAGATGATCGACGACACGCGCCAGGTGTTGAAGGCGCGCGATCTGCAACTCAACTTGAGCAAACGTCCAGGCCAGGTAGCAGTGGAAAACTACTGGTAAGGGGCGCGGCGCGCCCCTTCGCTCGGTCAGGGCAGACGGTTCTGATTCTGCGTCTTGAGCAGATCGCGAATCTCGGTCAGCAGGGTTTCCTGAGGGGTTGGCACCGGTGGCGTGGTAGGCGCCACGGCTTCTTCGCGCTTGAGGCGGTTGATCGCCTTGACGCCCATAAAGATGGCGAATGCGACGATGACGAAGTCGATCACGGTCTGAATGAACTTGCCATAAGCTAGCACGACAGCCGGGATATCCCCTTGCGCGGCTTTCAGGGTGATTGCCAGGTCACTGAAGTCGACGCCACCGATCAGCAGGCCCAGTGGCGGCATGACCACGTCGCCAACGAACGACGAAACGATTTTGCCGAAGGCGGCGCCGATGATGATACCGACCGCCATATCGACCACATTGCCTTTGACGGCAAATGCCTTGAATTCACTGATCATGCCCATGGTTTATTCCTTGTAACAAATGGATAAGTAAAACGCAGTGTAAGCCACTAAAACGCTTCATGCGTGACGCTGCAGTGACTGAGGTTAGTAAGTGACTGCGGTTAGATCGAATAGTTTTGTCGCATCCTGCAGCGTTCGAGACACGTCTGGCTCGGCTATCATGACCACTTTTTTTCGGGAGACTGCCTTATGGCCAAAGCCAAGCGCTTGTATGGCTGCACCGAGTGCGGCGCGACCTTTCCCAAATGGGCGGGCCAGTGCGGCGAGTGCGGCGCCTGGAACACCTTGGTCGAGAGCATGATCGAGAGCGGTGGCGCCGCGGCGCCCAGCGGGCGTGCCGGCTGGACTGGCCAGCAGGCCCAGCTCAAGACCCTGGCCGAAGTCAGCGTCGAAGAAATCCCCCGTTTCAGCACCAGCAGCGGCGAACTCGACCGGGTGCTCGGTGGCGGTCTGGTCGATGGTTCGGTGGTGCTGATCGGTGGTGACCCGGGTATCGGCAAATCGACCATCCTGTTGCAGACCCTGTGCCACATGGCCGCCGCCATGCCGGCACTGTATGTCACCGGCGAAGAGTCGCAGCAGCAGGTAGCGATGCGCTCACGGCGTCTGGGCCTGCCGCAGGACAAGCTCAAGGTCATGACCGAAACCTGCATCGAGACCATCATCGCCACCGCTCGCGTCGAGCAGCCGCGGGTCATGGTCATCGACTCGATCCAGACCATCTTCACCGAACAGCTGCAATCTGCTCCGGGCGGTGTCGCCCAGGTCCGTGAGAGCACGGCATTGCTGGTGCGTTACGCCAAGCAGAGCGGCACGGCGATCTTCCTCGTTGGTCATGTGACCAAGGAAGGCTCGCTGGCCGGGCCGCGGGTGCTCGAGCACATGGTCGATACCGTGCTGTACTTCGAGGGCGAGTCCGATGGCCGTCTGCGCTTGTTGCGTGCGGTGAAAAACCGCTTTGGCGCGGTCAACGAACTGGGCGTGTTCGGCATGACCGATCGGGGCTTGAAAGAGGTCTCCAACCCGTCGGCGATTTTCCTCAACCGCACCCAGGAAGAAGTCCCCGGCAGTGTGGTCATGGCGACCTGGGAAGGCACCCGGCCGATGCTGGTCGAGGTGCAGGCGCTGGTCGATGACAGCCACCTGGCCAACCCGCGCCGGGTCACCCTGGGCCTGGACCAGAACCGCCTGGCCATGCTCCTGGCCGTCCTGCACCGGCACGGCGGCATCCCGACCCACGATCAGGACGTGTTCCTCAACGTAGTCGGCGGGGTCAAGGTGCTGGAAACGGCCTCTGACCTGGCGTTGTTGGCCGCAGTAATGTCGAGCTTGCGCAATCGGCCCCTGGCCCATGACCTGCTGGTGTTCGGTGAAATCGGCCTGTCTGGCGAAGTACGGCCGGTGCCCAGCGGTCAGGAGCGTTTGAAGGAAGCCGCCAAGCATGGCTTCAAGCGTGCCATCGTGCCCAAGGGCAATGCGCCCAAGGAGTCTCCGCCGGGGCTGCAGGTGATTGCCGTGACCCGGCTTGAACAGGCCCTCGACGCGCTGTTCGAGTAACCAGGCAAAAGCGCCGCATAAAAAAGAGGAGCCGACGATGCGCGTCGGCTCCCCTTGTTACTGCTCGGCCAGGCGTCAGTGCTCGGCCACCGCGTTGCGCCGTCGCGCCGCGCCGTCCTGCTCTGCGCCCTCTTGCAGTGGCACCTCGATGCCTTCGGCATCGAACAGTTTGCCGTCCTTGAAGTAGTCGCCATCACGCAGGGCGGAGATGTCCGAGTACTGGATGGTGCGCTCGTAGGCTGCGGCGAACACCGACTGGTTCTCCGAGTTACCGGTGGTGAAGTGGTTGAACATCAGGTTGAGCAGAATCGCCATGATCGCCGCCGAGCTGATGCCGGAGTGGAAGATGGTCTCGAACCAGTTCGGGAAGTGGTGGTAGAAGTTCGGTGCGGCAATCGGGATCATGCCAAAGCCCAGCGAGGCAGCGACGATGATCAGGTTGACGTTGTTCTTGTAGCTGACCTTGGACAAGGTGCGAATCCCGCTCGCAGCCACGGTGCCGAACAGCACGATGCCAGCACCGCCAAGTACTGGCGTCGGCACTGCGGCGATCACCCGGCCCATCACCGGCAGCAGCCCCAGCACGACCAGGATCAGGCCGCCGGTAGCCACGACATAGCGGCTCTTGACTCCGGTCACAGCCACCAGGCCGACGTTCTGGGCGAAGGCGCTCTGGGTGAAGGAGCCAAAGATCGGTGCCAGGATGCTGGAGGCCATGTCGGCGCGCAGACCGTCGCCCAGCCGCTTGGAGTCAACCTTGGTATCGATGATCTCACCGACCGCAAGGATGTCTGCCGAGGTTTCGACCAAGGTCACCATGATCACGATGCACATCGACAGGATCGCGGCGATATGGAAGGTCGGCATGCCGAAGTGGAACGGCGAGGGCATGGCGAACATCGGGCCCTCGGCGACCTTGCTGAAATCGGCCATGCCCAGCGACCACGCAATCAACGTACCGACCACCATCGCCAGCAGGATCGACAGTCGCGAGATGGTCGCGCTGCCGAGTTTGCTCAGCAGCAGGACGATGGCGAAGGTCAGCGCGGCCAGGCCGATGTTGGCCATGCTGCCGAACTCTGGCGAGGCACTGTTGCCGCCCATGACCCAGCGCGCCGCAACCGGCATCAGGGTCAGGCCGATGGTGGTGATGACGATGCCGGTCACCAGCGGTGGGAAGTACTTGGTGATCCGCGAGAACACCGGCGTGATCAAGAAGCCGAGCACCGAGGCCGCCATCACTGCGCCGAGCACCCCCGGCAGGCCACCGCCACCTTCACTGCTGAGGATCGCGCCCATGGTCGCCACACCGGCGAAGGACACACCTTGAACCAGCGGCAGCTGGCAGCCGAAAAACGGTAAACCAAGTGTTTGCAGCAAGGTCGCCAGGCCACCGGCAAACAGTGAGGCGGCGATCAACAGACCGATCTCGGCGGGGTTCAGGCCCGCTGCCTGGCCCAGGATCAGCGGGACCGCAACGATCCCGCCATACATGGTCAGCACATGCTGCAGGCCGTAGGCCAGGTTGGCGCCAAGGCCGAGGTTTTCGTCCTCGGGACGTTGGGCCGCAGATGTTCCAGGGGGCGTCGTCATGGAGCAGGCTCTCTGTTTATTGTTGTGGGGCTACTGTAGACACTTCCTACAAAGGATGGCCACAAAAATTGTATACAATATTTTGATCGGATCGCGCACAAGAGTGCCCGTAAACAGCGTCTTGGCTGAATGCAGAAAGCGTTCCAACAGAGCGCAAGCGTGATTATAAAGTTGTGTACAAGTCCCCAGACCGCTTGCAAGAAGCTGTCTGGGTAGACAGGAAACACATTGAGGAGGGGCAGGTTAGCTAGCTAACAGATAGTATTATTCGATGAGTTCGCGCAGTTCGCGCATCATTTCAGTGCGATCAGCCAGGTTCAATTCCACAAGACGGTGCAGATGGCTCATCGAGTCGAGGTCGATGTAGAGGCAGGCGAAGCCCAGCTTGCCGGTTTCTTCATGACGCAGCTCGACCTGCATTTCCAGTTGCGCCTCAGGGCTGAGGTGTACCGTCGCTTCAAAATCCTGCGTGGCATCTGGCTCCCAGCGCTCGGGGCGGCTGACCAGAATGCCCTTGAGGGAGATATCCAGCAGCTTTACCTGCCATTTTCGCGAGCCTTGGCGCAGTTCTGCGGTGGCATCGAAAGCAATTCGCTGGAAACGCCGACGTTCGTCGTGATCGCTCATGGTCAAAGCCCTCTGCAAGACATCCTGACTATAGTTGAAGGTATGGGCGTATGTGCTTGCGCAATCGGGCGGCAAAGGCTCTAGAACAAAGCAAATGTGGCAATGCGCCTTGACTGGCCCTAGACTCGCTTGGCGGTCTTTCCAATCCACCAGCTGGAAGTAAACCATGAACAACAATAATAGCCTGCTACGCCACATTCCGTGGCTGGTGTTGGCAGTACTGGGAGCCTGTGCGCTGGGTGTAGTTGCCCTGCGTCGCGGCGAGGCAGTCAACGCCTTGTGGATTGTGGTTGCGGCAGTGGCCTTGTATCTGGTCGCCTATCGCTACTACAGCCTGTTCATCGCCACCAAGGTGATGCAGCTCGACTCGCGTCGGGCAACCCCTGCGGTACTCAACAACGATGGTCTGGACTATGTGCCGACCAACAAGCACATCCTCTTCGGTCACCACTTCGCCGCCATCGCTGGCGCGGGGCCGCTGGTCGGTCCGGTACTCGCCGCGCAGATGGGTTATTTGCCCGGTACGCTGTGGCTGATTGCCGGTGTGGTCCTGGCAGGTGCCGTTCAGGACTTCATGGTCCTGTTCATGTCCACCCGCCGCAATGGCCGCTCGCTGGGTGACATGGTCCGTGAAGAAATGGGCCGGATCCCGGGCACCATCGCCCTGTTCGGCTGCTTCCTGATCATGATCATCATCCTCGCGGTGCTGGCGCTGATCGTGGTCAAGGCCCTGGCTGAAAGCCCGTGGGGCATGTTCACGGTGATGGCGACCATCCCGATCGCGATGTTCATGGGCATCTATATGCGCTACATCCGCCCGGGGCGGATTGGTGAGATCTCGATCATCGGCGTGGTCCTGCTGCTGCTGTCGATCTGGATCGGTGGCCTGGTGGCTGCCGACCCGGTCTGGGGCCCGGCGTTCACCTTCACCGGTGTGCAGATCACCTGGATGCTGGTGGGCTATGGCTTCGTTGCCGCTGTACTGCCGGTATGGCTGGTACTGGCGCCGCGTGACTATCTGTCGACCTTCCTCAAGATCGGTACCATCGTCGCGCTGGCGCTTGGCATCCTGATCCTCGCGCCTGAACTGAAGATGCCTGCGCTGACCCAGTTCACCGACGGCACTGGCCCGGTCTGGAAGGGCACGCTGTTCCCGTTCCTGTTCATCACCATCGCCTGCGGTGCGGTATCCGGTTTCCATGCGTTGATCTCCTCGGGCACCACGCCCAAGCTGCTCGACAACGAAACCAACGCCCGTTACATCGGTTACGGCGGTATGCTGATGGAGTCGTTCGTGGCTATCATGGCCATGGTTGCTGCTTCGGTGATCGAGCCAGGCGTGTACTTCGCCATGAACAGCCCGGCAGCAGTGGTCGGCTCCGACGTGCTAAGCGTCGCGCAGACGGTCAGCAGCTGGGGCTTCCTGATCACCCCTGAGCAACTTGAAGCGGTTGCCCGCGACATTGGCGAGCACACCATTCTGGCCCGTGCCGGTGGTGCGCCAACGCTGGCAGTCGGTATCGCACAGATCCTGCACCAGGTATTGCCGGGTGAAAACACCATGGCCTTCTGGTACCACTTTGCGATTCTGTTCGAGGCGCTGTTCATCCTCACCGCAGTGGACGCCGGTACCCGTGCCGGGCGCTTCATGCTGCAAGACCTGCTCGGCAGCTTCGTGCCTGCACTCAAACGCACCGAATCGTGGGGCGCCAACCTGCTTGCCACTGCTGGCTGCGTGGCGATGTGGGGCTACCTGCTGTATCAAGGCGTGATCGATCCGCTGGGTGGCATCAACACCTTGTGGCCGCTGTTCGGTATCTCCAACCAGATGCTGGCCGGTATCGCGCTGATGCTCGGCACTGTGGTGCTGATCAAGATGAAGCGCCAGCGCTACATGTGGGTCACCCTGGTACCGGCGGTATGGCTGCTGATCTGCACCACTACTGCAGGCTTCATCAAGCTGTTCGATCCGAACCCGGCTGTTGGCTTCCTGGCCCTCGCGAACAAGTACAGCGTCGCGCTGGACGCCGGTCAGGTACTGGCCCCGGCCAAGGACATTGGTCAGATGCAGCACGTGATCTTCAACGCCTATACCAACGCTGGCTTGACCATCCTGTTCCTGGTGGTGGTGTTCAGCATCCTGTTCTTCGCCCTCAGAGTCGGTTACTCGGCACTGGGTCGCAAAGAGCGCAGCGATAAAGAAACCCCGTTCCAGGCGCTGCCTGACGCGTAAACGAGAGGACTGCAGCCATGTTCAACGACCTGGGTCGCCTGGGTAAGTACCTGGGGCAAGCTGCCCGGCTGATGGTCGGCATGCCCGACTATGACAATTATGTCGAGCACATGCAGGGCAAGCACCCGGACAAGCCGATGATGAGCTACGAGGAGTTCTTCCGCGAGCGACAGGAAGCCCGTTACGGCGGCAAGTCCGGGCCCAAGTGCTGTTGAACCAGCGGCAAGTGTGATCGAGTGGGAGCCCGGGCAACCGGGCTCCCACTTTCATTTATGGCCAAAGGAGATGTCTGCGTGCAAACGCCTATTCCTGTAACGGTCCTCACCGGTTTTCTCGGTGCGGGCAAGACCACCCTGCTCAAGCACATGCTCAAGGCCGAGCATGGCCTGAAGATCGCCGTGATCGAAAACGAATTCAGCGAAGCCGGCATCGACAGCCAATTGCTCGGAGACGAGCCGGTGCAGGTCATGACCCTGGCCAACGGTTGTGTGTGCTGCACCATCCACACCGACCTGACCAAAGCCCTGTACCTGCTGCTGGAGCGGCTGGATGCCGGCGACATCGCGTTTGACCGGCTGGTGATCGAATGCACCGGTCTGGCTGATCCGGCGCCAGTCGCGCAGACCTTCTTCATCGAAGAAGAGCTGCGCGATCGCTACATCCTCGACGGCATCATCACCCTGGTCGACGCCGCCCACGCCGATGTCCACCTGACCCAGGCCATTGCCCAGGCTCAGGTCGGCTTTGCCGACCGCTTGCTGTTGAGCAAGACCGATCTGGTCACGGCTGAGGCTGTCGAGGCCTTGCAGGAGCGCCTGGCGCGGATCAACGGCCGCGCGGCGATTCGCATCGTCGAGCAGGGCCGCATCGACCTGGCTGAGTTGCTTGATGTGCGCGGCTTCAATCTCAATCCTGACCTGGGCGCGAGTATTACCCGCAGCCTGCGCCCGGTACTCAAGCCGGCGACCCCGGATCGCATCTCGACGCTGGTTTTGCGTACCAGCACTGCGCTGGATATCGATCGCCTCAGCGAGTTCATGAACGCGCTGCTGGAAAACCACGGCAAGCAGTTGCTGCGCTACAAAGGCGTGCTCAATATCGCTGGGGATGAGCGCCGTTTGGTGTTTCAGGGCGTGTTGAAACTGTACGGCTTCGACTGGGACAGCGAATGGAAGGCCGACGAGGCGCGTGAAAGTGTGATGGTGTTTATCGGCGATGAACTGCCCGAAGACGAGATCCGAGCAGGCTTTGCCGCGCTGACCTGAGCAAAAAAAAGGCCACTGCATGCGCAGTGGCCAATCTGGACGTTAGATCAAGGAGCTTCAAAATCAACGTCGTCGAGCGTGGCCTGCACTCAGGGCGGGGGAGTGCGCTGCGTGCTGGCCAGTGAAGTCAGCATAAGCCGCTGTTGCGGCGAGAAAAATAGCCTCAGGCGACATTCACCTTTACGCGCCGAGTAAGAGTCACTGCTCAGGCCGCGTAGCCCATCCGCCAGCTGATGTCGCGGGTGGCCGCCAGCAGCTGCTGCGCCGCCGGGCCATGCTCATCGGCATGGAAAATCGAGGTCGGCCCAACCACGGTCATCACCGCTACTATGTGCCCCATGGCATTGAAGATCGGCGCCGAAAGTGCGTCGACGCCAGGCATCAACAGCCCATGCACATGGTGCAGCCCCTGCTCGCGAATCCCTGCCAAAAGCGGCTGATAGGCGTCGAATGTCTGCGTCATGGCGGCCAACTCACGTTCACGCAGGTCAACCGTTTCGCGCTCGGGCAAATGCGCAGCGAACACCAGCCCGGTCGATGAGCTGAGCAGCGGCAGCACCGAGCCGATCTGAGTGACCACAGTAACGGCGCGCACCGCCGGCTCGATACTGACCACGGTCGCGCCCTGATTACCCCACACAGCAATGAAGCAGCTCTCGTTGAGCGCGTCGCGCAATGCCGACAGCGGCAGCGCTGCCACCTTGAGCACATCGATGCTGCCCAGCGCCGCCATGCCCACCCGCAACGCTTCGCGGCCCAGGCCGTAGTGGTTGGTGGCGCGATCCTGCTCGGCGAAACCACTGGCAATCAGCGCCTGCAAATAGCGATGTACCTTGCTCGCGGGCATGCCGACGTGCTCGGCCAGGCGCGACAGCGAGGTCGACGGCGAAAGCTCGGCAAGGGCCTTGAGGATATCGGTGCCGACTTCCGCCGAGCGGACCTTTTGCTTGCCGGTGTCGGCAGGGGTGCTGGCTTTGGACATGGAGAAAGGAATCCACATTGACAGATGGCGACTTTATAACTTGACGACGGGCGGCGAGCAAATTACGTTATTCGTAATCTGATTACGACAATAACAATGCAGACGCGCTGCCAGCCACCGTGATACGGCCCGGTTCAGCCCAGCAGCCCCTGCCAGCATGGCTCTCAGTGAGCCTGGAGGCACAGATGACCCGCGACACCGCCCTCGACTACCTCAGCGGCTTTGGCAACGAGTTTGCCAGTGAAGCGCTGCCTGGCGCCCTGCCGGTCGGGCAGAACTCACCCCAGCGCGCGCCTTACGGCCTGTACGCCGAATTGCTCTCGGGCACCGCGTTCACCATGGCCCGCAGCGAACTGCGGCGCACCTGGCTGTATCGCATTCGCCCGTCGGCGCTGCACCCGCGCTTCGAACGCCTTGCGCGCCAACCGCTGGCGGCGCCACTGGGCGCGGTGACGCCCAACCGCCTGCGCTGGAACCCGCAGCCGCTACCGACCGAAGCTACTGATTTCATCGAAGGTTGGCGGCCGATGGTTGCCACCGTCGCGGCGGACAAGCCATCCGGCGTCAGCATCTATATCTACAGCGCCAACCGCTCGATGCAGCGGGTGTTCTTCAATGCCGATGGCGAGCTGCTGCTGGTGCCTGAGCAAGGCCGCCTGCGTATCGCCACCGAGCTGGGCGTACTCGATGTCGAACCGCTGGAAATCGCCGTGATTCCGCGCGGCATGAAGTTTCGCGTCGAGCTGCTCGACGGTCAGGCGCGTGGTTATCTGGCCGAAAACCACGGCGCGCCACTGCGCCTGCCCGATCTTGGCCCGATCGGCAGCAACGGCCTGGCCAACCCGCGAGATTTCCTCACCCCCGTGGCGCATTACGAAGACAGCAGCGGCCCGGTCCAGTTGGTGCAGAAGTTTCTCGGCGAACACTGGGCCTGCGAACTGCAGCATTCGCCGTTGGATGTGGTCGCCTGGCACGGCAGCAACGTCCCGTACAAATACGACCTGCGTCGCTTCAATACCCTCGGTACGGTCAGCTTCGACCACCCGGACCCATCGATCTTCACCGTGCTGACTTCACCGAGCAGCGTCCACGGCCTGGCCAACATGGACTTCGTGATCTTCCCGCCACGCTGGATGGTCGCCGAGAACACCTTCCGCCCGCCGTGGTTCCACCGCAACCTGATGAACGAATTCATGGGCCTGATCCAGGGCGCCTACGACGCCAAGGCCGACGGCTTCCTGCCCGGTGGCGCGTCGTTGCATGGGGTGATGAGCGCCCATGGCCCGGATGCCGAGACTTGCCACAAGGCCATCAATGGCGAGCTGGCACCGCACAAGATCGACAACACCATGGCCTTCATGTTCGAGACCAGCCAGGTCTTGCGTCCGAGCCAGAGTGCGCTTGAATGCCCGCAATTGCAGGCCGACTACGACAGCTGCTGGGCCACCTTGCCGAGCACCTTCAACCCGAATCGGAGATAACCCATGAACCACACCGCGACTGCCCGTAGCTGGGTCGAACAGGCCAACGGCCACAGCGACTTCCCGCTGCAGAACCTGCCATTGGGGATTTTCAGCCGGCCGGGTGAAGCACAGCGCTGTGGCGTGGCCATCGGCGATTCGATTCTCGACCTGCAGGCCGTGCTTGCCGCCGGCCTGTTCGAAGGTGAAGCCAAAACTGCGGTCGAGGCCACCGCCGACGCCACGCTGAATGCCTATTTCGCCCTTGGCCGTTCGGCCCGGGTTGCGTTGCGCCAGCGTTTGCTGGAACTGCTGGGCGAGCACAGCGAACATCAGGCTGCACTGCAAGCGGCGCTGTACCTCGCCAGCGACTGCCAAATGCACCTGCCGGCCAAGGTGGGCGACTACACCGACTTCTATGTCGGCATTGAGCACGCGAAGAACGTCGGCAAGCTGTTCCGCCCGGACAACCCGCTGCTGCCCAACTACAAGTACGTGCCAATCGGCTACCACGGCCGCGCCTCGACCCTGCGCCCGTCGGGCACCGATGTGCGTCGGCCAAAGGGCCAGACCCTGCCTGCGGGTCAGACCGAGCCAAGCTTTGGCCCATGCGCCCGGCTCGACTTCGAGCTGGAACTGGGCATCTGGATTGGCCAGGGCAATGACATTGGGCAAGCGATCCCGATTGGCGATGCGGCCGAGCATGTTGCTGGTTATTGCCTGCTCAACGATTGGTCGGCGCGCGACATTCAGGCGTGGGAATACCAGCCGTTGGGACCTTTCCTGTCGAAGAGCTTCATCACCACGCTGTCACCGTGGGTAGTCACTGCCGAGGCACTGGAACCGTTCCGCTGCGCTCAGCCGGCGCGTCCCGAGGGCGATCCGCAGCCACTGTCGTATCTGCTCGATGCACGCGATCAGGCCAACGGCGCGCTCGACATCGAACTGGAAGTGCTGCTGATCACCGAGGGCCTGCGTGAACAAGGCTTGCCGCCTCACCGCCTGAGCCTGAGCAACACCCTGAGCATGTACTGGACCGTGGCGCAGATGGTTGCCCACCACAGCGTCAACGGCTGCCAGTTGCAAGCAGGCGACCTGTTCGGCTCGGGCACGTTGTCCGGCGCGCAGCCAGGGTCACTTGGCAGCCTGCTGGAGATGACGGATGGCGGCAAGCAGGCGATCGAGCTGGCCAGCGGCGAGGTGCGCAAGTTCCTCGAAGACGGCGACGAGATCATCCTGCGTGCTCGCTGCAAGCGCGACGGCGCGGTCAGCATCGGCTTCGGCGAGTGCCGCGGCAAAGTCATCGCGGGCAACTGAGAGGGCAGGCCATGCAGCTGTTCGGCTATTACCGTTCGACCTCGTCCTATCGGGTTCGGATTGCCCTTGCGTTAAAGGGCCTCGCGTTCGACAACGTGCCGGTCAACCTGCTCAAGGGCGAGCAGCGCAGCGATGTCTACCTGGCGCTCAATCCGCAGGGCAGGGTGCCCGCGCTGGGCTGTGACAGCGGTAGTATGCTGGTGCAATCGGCGGCGATCATCGAGTACCTGGAGGAGCTTTATCCACAGCCGCCGCTATTGCCTGCCGAGGCTGAGGCGCGGGCGAAGGTACGGGGCGTCGCTGCGATCATCGGCTGCGATGTGCACCCGCTGCACAACGTCAGCGTACTCAATCAGTTGCGTCAGCTGGGGCTGGACGAGGCGCAGGTCAATCAATGGATTGCCCAATGGATTGGCCAGGGTCTGGCAGCGGTGGAGCAGTTGATCGATGATCAGGGCTTCTGCTTTGGTCTGGCGCCGGGTTTGGCTGATGCCTATCTGCTGCCACAACTGTATGCGGCCGAGCGGTTCAGTGTCGATCTGAGCCGCTACCCGCGGATCAACCGGGTGGCAGCGCTGGCTGCGCAGCATCCGGCGTTTATCCAGGCGCATCCATCACGTCAGCCTGATACCCCGCTTCAGTGAATCGATGGGCTGCTGGCGGGCAGGTGGCCAAGACGTTCGCTCAGCTTCAAGCGCTGCGCCGGGTCTTCGCTGAGCAGCAATGCCCGTTCCAGGTCAAAGCGCTCGGCCTGCGGGCAATCCAGGCGCTGGTACAGCGTGGCGCGCGCCAGATAATCGCTGACCAGCACCGGCCCCAGCTGCATGACCCGTTCGGCGTCGATCAATGCGGCGAGGTCATTGTCGTTGCTGATATGCAGCTGGCGCAGGTTGCGTGACAGCCGCTGCAGCATCTGCAACGGGCTGGCCACCTGCATATGTTCAGCGGTCAACGCTACCTGTGGGCCGAACTGACGGGCCAGTAGCTGGCGGCACTCAGCCGGGTACAGACGGCGACCGCCGCACGGGTCGAGCAGGTGATCCGCGCCAGGCACGCGCAGCAGAAAATGGCCTGGGAAGTTGACCCCTTCCAGCGGGATCGACAAACTCCGGGCCAATTCCAGGGCGAGGATTGCCAGCGCCAGCGGCTGGCCACGGCGGCGCTGCAACACTTTGTCCATCAGTGCCGCGTGGGCACGCAGTGGCAGCATTTCGTCTTGCTGGAAGCCCAGCGTGTTGAGCTGGCGCAACAGCGGCTGGGCGAGCTCACTGAGCGGCAACATCGGCAGGCTGGCATTGATTTGCTGGTGCAGCTCACGCACCTGGGCGAGGGCGTGAGCGGGCACGACACTGGGATCGTGCTCGGCGGCAATCCACAAGGTTGCTTCCAGCAGGTCGACGGGCGCGCGTTCCAGGCACGCCAGGCAGGCTTTACGTGGGTTCATCAGACTCTCCCCGACACGCTTGAGTATTAGCTCTGACAGCGCGGTTCGTCCAGTGGTCCGACCAGCCCGCGCTGTGCATCGCGCTGCCTATACTGTCAGGAGCACCTCGCTGGAGGCGGTCGATGTTCGCGCTCATGCAAAGCACCCGCACGCAGTCACTGCACCTGTTCGTCGATCCACCCAGCGGCCTTAGAGCCGTGGTGGCGATCCACAACGAGCAGTTGGGCCCCGCCATGGGCGGCTGTCGCTACCTGGCCTATGCCGACGACGAAAGCGCCGTCACCGACGCCATTCGCCTGGCTCAGGGCATGAGCTACAAGGCTGCACTGGCAGGCCTGGCACAGGGCGGTGGCAATGCCGTGATCATGCGCGGGGCCCATGTGGAAAACCGCGCAGCACTATTCGAGGCGTTTGGCCGCGCGCTCGACAGCTTGAATGGGCGCTTCATCACTGCCGTCGACAGTGGCACCTCAACCCTGGACATGGACTGCATTGCCCAGAGCACTTCTCACGTCACCAGTACCACCGCTTCGGGAGACCCCTCGGCACATGCTGCCATCGGGGTGTTCGCTGGCATCCGGGCCACAGCAATGGCACGGCTGGGCACCGATAATCTGGAGGGCTTGCGGATTGCTGTACAGGGCTTGGGTAACGTCGGCTTCGCGTTGGCCGAGCAATTGCACGCGGCGGGCGCGGAACTGTTGGTCAGCGATCTTGACGCGGGCAAGGTACGTTTGGCGGTGGAGCAATTCAATGCCCAACCAGTGACCAATGATGCGCTGGTCAGCACCCCGTGCGACATCTTCGCACCTTGTGGTGTGGGCCAGGTACTCAGTGGCCAAAGCGTCACGCAATTACGCTGCGCTGCCGTGGCGGGGTCTGCCAACAACCAGCTGACGACCCTGCAGGTGGCCGATCATCTGGAAAAGCGCGGGATACTCTATGCGCCGGATTACGTCATCAATGCCGGTGGCTTGATCTACGTGGCACTGACCCACCGTGGCGAGAGCCTCAGCACCATTACCGCGCATCTGTCCCGAATTCCGTCACGCCTCACCGAAGTGTTCGGCCATGCCCAGGCGGAAAAACGCTCGCCAGCGCGGGTGGCGCAGATGCTGGCGGAGCGCTTGCTGTATGGCTGACGGCAGTTATTCTGCAGCGCTGCCCTCAAGCAGCTCGGCCAAGGCATCGGGCTGGCTCTTGAACGCTCGGGCGAACACATCGCGATTCTTCGCCATGTAAATGCCGGCTTCCTCGACTTGTTGTTCGGTCAGCGACGGCACCGCTTTTTGCAGCACATCAGCCAGGCGCTCGGCCAGCTCGAGCATCTTGTCGTGACGATCCGCTTCGGCTTTATCCATGAACAACTGCTCCGGGTCGCGACTGCTGCGGTATACCACTTCGACGGCCATTCATCACCTCTGTGCCTTTATAGCGGGTTATGCAAATAATTTACTGTATGGGTGTACAGTACTCGCATAGGCCACCCCAGCGCAACCCGATAGTGGCCATTTATCTGCACGAAAGCGTAGCTCATAGGTGCCTTGCGGCAATCGGTCGCCTTCCAACCCTCGTGTCTGGCCTTTTAACTGCATGGCACAAGCGTCACACAGGTGGCGCACCATCCTTCAGTCGTATCGGGGAATCGAGCATCGTGAACATCAAATGGGCAGAAAAAATGCGCAAGGGCCTGCACGGCTCTGCCGACTCGCTGGGCAACCTGTGCGTCGAGGGGTTTCACTACCTGGCGTTGTTCGGTATCGGCGGGATTACCGCGTGGGCGGCGGTCGAGGCGTTTCTGGACATGCTCAGCAAGGGCGGGGTCAGCGTCGATGACATTCTGCTGCTATTCATCTACCTGGAGCTGGGGGCGATGGTCGGGATCTATTTCAAGACCAACCACATGCCGATCCGCTTCCTGCTGTACGTGGCAATCACGGCCCTGACGCGCCTGCTGATCGGCGATGTGTCCCATCACAAGGCGCCGGACGTTGGCCTGCTGTACTTGTGCGGCGGCATCTTGCTGTTGGCCTTCGCGATTCTGGTGGTGCGCTATGCATCGTACCGCTATCCCTCAAGCCGGGCGCTGGACGCTCACGGCAAGGAAGTCGACGAAGGCCGCTAGCGCTCAGTTGGCGAGCTGGCTGGCGGCGTGACGTTGCTGGCCAGGGTCGCGGGTGAGGGCGGCGAGTACCTGCAGCGGGTTTTCGCCTTGTTCGATGGCCAGCCCAAGGCGGATGCTGTCGATGACCCGCTGCAAGCGTACTGGATCGTTGCGTTGGGCCTGGCTGATCAAACGCTTGGCCACGGCGCCGCTGTCGTCGGACAGGGTCAGCATGATGCTGCCGTCGAGGCGGGCGATGCTCAGGTTGACCCGATAACGCGGGGAGAAGGCATTGCTGATCTGATCGAATGGATTGTGCATGGGCGCGGATCTACAGGTTAACTGGATGGAAAAGTTGACCGGGTATTCGCGCAGATGGTTCACAGCCGCTGATCGGCATGGCTTTGTGGTGAGATGGTTGAATCAGAAAGGGCCGCGAAGCGGCCCTTGTGCGACTAACTGAACAGCGCTGTCATCACTCCTCGATTTCTTCGTTCACTTCCAGCACTACACGCTTGCTGCGCAGTTTGCCGAACAGGTGATCCAGCGCGTGGTCGAGTTTGGTCGTGGCACCCTCGACAGCCTGCTCCAGCGAACTGGCCGTGTGGCTTACGGAAATCGGTTGATGGCCTTTGGGGCGAGCCTCCATCTGGCAACGTTTGTCATGCGGTCCGGGCTTGGCGCCGTTGTCGTCTCGCAGGTGCACCTCGATGCGGGTGAGGTCGTCCTCGTAACGTTCAAGACTGCTCTCAAGAGTACTACGTACCCACTCTTCAAGCCGGATGCTGCCGTCGATCTGGTTGCTGCTGTTGACTTGGATTTGCATGACTTCAATCCTTATTCAGCTTGCTCGCAAGAGTCGCCCAGGCCATTGAGGCCTGTGGAAAATTATCGCCTCTTGACTGTAAGGTCAGGCATCCGCGCGGCGATTTCAAGCCCTTTTCAAATATAAATTTTTTGAATTAAATCAGCCTTTGATGGACGCAGCCGAGCGCAGCATGATTCGGCTTGGGGCGCCGATGCGCCCCTCACCCGGTCAGAATTCGACCGAAGTCTGAACGTACAACGTGCGTGGCTCACCGACATATTTGCCGCGATTGTTATCGTCAAACGAGCGCGTGTAGTACTCGCGGTTGAACAGGTTCTTCACCCCCACAGCGAGCTTCAGGTTCGACAACTGTGGGCCGAAGTCGTAGCCGGCACGGGTGCTTACCAGCATGTAGCCGGGGATGCGCCCATTGGCGCCATTGGCGCTTTCGTCGCGAGTGTTGGCGTTGTCGGCGAACTGGCTGCTCTGGAAACTGCTGTCCAGATTCAACTGCCATGGGCCATCGGTATAACCCAGGCCCAGGGTGCCCTTGTGGCGTGACGAGAACGGCACCTGATTACCCTTGTTGGCGCCGTCTTCACGGATGGTCGCATCGACGAACGCGTAGCCAAGGTGCACATCGAAGCCGCTTAATACCGGGCTCAATCCATCGAGCGCGTAACGCAGGTTGGTCTCGATGCCCTGGTGGCGCGTTTCGCCGCGTGCGATGACCGCGTCGTTGCTCTGGTTGCTTTCATACTGGTTATCGAAATTGATCAAGAATGCGCCGATCTCCGCCTGCAGGTCACCATTGTCATAGCGCGTGCCGACTTCCCAGGTGCGGGCTTTTTCCGGTTTCACTTCGCCGCTGGTGACGCGATTTGGCATCTGGCTGTACTGCACGCTGCCGAATGAGCCTTCGGTGTTGGCATACAGATTCCAGCTGTCGGTCAGGTGGTACAGCACGTTCAGGGCGGGCAGGGCGGTGTTGTAGCTGCCCTGGAAGCGCTGGCCGCTGATCTTGTTGCTCTGCTCGGAGTCGATCATCTCGTAGCGCACGCCCGGGGTGATGGTCCAGCGGCCGATATCGATACGGTCGTCCAGGTAGATCGCATGCGCTTCGGTGCTGCCGCGGGTGTCACGACCGAGGAAGCTGCTGCTGGTCGGCAGGTCGCCATTGACCGGTGCCTGATAGCGCAACTCGTGGCCGGCTTCGTTGATGTAACGGTAGCCGACGCCGACTTCATGCCAGCTGTCACCCAGGGCGAGGCCTTGCGAGAAGCGCGTTTCGATGCCGCGTACCCAGTATTCGCGTGGCGACAGCGAGACGAAGTTGCCCTGGTCCAAATAGCCGCTGCGCAGGGTCTTGGTGAAGAAGCTGTTGACGCTGACCTGGCGATCATCCTGCTTGTAGTCGTAACCGACGTTGACCAGCGTGCGCCGGCCCCAGAATTTGTCCTTGAGTCGGGTCGACTGATATGGATCGGCGTCGTAGGCTGCCTGGCTCAAGCCGCCGGGCATCTCGGCTTCGCCTTCATAGTATTGCGCCATGGCGTGCAGGCTGTTGGCCTCATCGAGCTGCAGCTTGCCCTTGAGCATCAAATCGTCGATCTGCGTATCGCTGTGCTCGCGCCAGTCGCCGCCGCGGCTGCCGGAATACAGCAGGGCGCCGCCCAGGCCATTGGCGTTGGTGCCGCCGACCAGCAGGTTGGCGCTGTTCTTGATGCCATCGTGGCTGGACGACGGCGTCATCTGATTTTGCACGGCCGCCTTGAACGTGGCTTCTTCGGGGATCGCCCGGGTCACGAAGTTGACGATGCCGCCGACGTTCTGCGGCCCATAGCGCACAGCACCGCCGCCGCGCACCACGTCTACCGCGTCCATGTTGCCCAGGCTCAGCGGGGCCAGCGACAACTGCGGCTGGCCATACGGCGCGAACGGCACCGGGATACCGTCCATCAGCACGGTCGAGCGTGAAGCCAGGCGCGGGTTGAGGCCGCGGATGCCGAAGTTCAGCGCCAGGTCGTGGCCGCCGGTGCCGCTGGTGCCCGGCGCATTCACCCCTGGGATGCGGTTGAGCACTTCACGCGGGCTGCTGGCGCCGCTGCGTTCGAACTGCTCGCGGCGGATCACGTCACGTGCGCCGGGGTGGTCGAAGACATTGTCGGCCTGCGCTTCGGCCAGCCAGTCGCCGACCACGGTGGACGCGCCCAGCTCGATCGGCGCGCTGGCTGCAGGTGCCGCGACAGGCTGTAGGCTGAAGGCATTGGCACCTTCCTGGCGAGCCTGTAGACCGCTGCCGCGCAGCAGTGCCTCCAGGCCCTGATCAAGCGCGTACTCGCCTTGCAGGCCCGGGCTCTGCAAGCCTTGGGTGAGTTGCGAGCCGTACGAGATCAAGGCTCCACTTTCGCGGCCAAACTGGTTCAGCGCCTGCTCCAGCGAGCCGGCGGCGATGTGGTACTCGGCGGCCAGCACGGCAGGCGCGGCGAGGCTGAGGGTGGAGGCAAGCAACAGGGCGAGGGAGCTGGGACGCAACAGCATGAGCGGGTCCTTGAGAGGGGGTCTGCCTTGTCTGTCACGCGAGCTTGCAGAAATGGCTCAGGTTATTTGAAAAATACTTGCTGACTAGCCAACGCGGCGCTCGACCGTGACCCAATAGCGGGTGAAGCGGCGCACGCTGACCGGCAGTGCCACTTCGAGCATCTGCAGGATCCGCTCGCTGTCATCCAGCGGATAAGAGCCGGAAATACGCAGGTTGGCGACTTGCTCGCTGCAGCTCAAGCGGCCATGGCGGTAGCGGCTGAGCTCGTCGAGAAAGTCCGCCAGGCGCATTTGCGCGGCCACCAGCATGCCGTCGACCCAGGCACCGCGATCTGCCTGCAACGGCGCAATAGCCTGCCAGCCAGCGTTGGCAAAATCTGCCTGCTGGCCCGCCAGCAATGACTGCCCGTTGAGACTGGCGCGGCCGCTGTACACCGCCAGTTGGCTGAAGCCGCTGAACTGACGCAGGTTGAAGCGCCCGGCATCAAGCCGCAGCACGCCTTCAGCGCTGCGTAGCAGCAGCGGCCGGCTATCGTTGAGCACCTCAACTTGCAGCTCGCCCTCGACCAACCGCAGCAGCCGCTGCTGGCTGTCGAAACGCACATCGGCGGCGCTGCCGGTGTTGAGTTGCAGCTGGCTGCCGTCCTCAAGGCTCAGCCGCCGGCGCTGGCCGACCGGGCTGCGGTAGTCGGCCAGCAGCCCCGGCACGGGGCTATGTTGCTGCACAGCGAGCCCGCTGGCGCTTGCTACGCCCAGCAGCAGCAAAGCCTTGAGCGCACGCCGCCGGGCAGGCGATGGCGGCGCCTGTAAGGTCGCATGCACAACGGGCGAGGCCACCCCACGCAAGCGCTGGTTGACCTGCTGGATATGCGCCCAGGCGCGCTGGTGCTCGCCGTCAGCCTCCAGCCATCGCTGCAGCGCATGCTGCTGGCGCGCGTCGAAATCATCGCCCTGGGATTCGATCAGCCAGTGCACCGCCTGCTCGGCGACCTCGGCGCCAAAGCTGCTGTTCACAGGGCGAAGTAGCAGCGCAGGGCTGCCTTGCTCAGATAACGCTTCACCGTGGCCAGCGAGATACCCAGTTCACGGGCGATTTCGCTTTGCCCGAGGCCATCGACCTGGGCCAGCAGGAAGGCGCGCTTGACCAGCGGCGACAAGCCGTCGAGCAAGCGGTCCAGCTCCAGCAGGGTCTCGAAGATGATCGCCTTCTGCTCTTCGCACGGGGCGAACTGCTCGGGCACCTGCGCCAAAGCTTCGTGGTAGGCGCGTTCCAGCTCCTGGCGGCGGAAGTGATTGCACAGCACCCGCTTGGCCACGGTGGCGAGAAACGCCCGCGGCTCGAGCAGTTGCGGCGCCTCGCGGGCCTGGAGCAGGCGCAGGTAGGTGTCCTGGGCCAGATCGGCAGCGCTGTGCGGGCAGCCCAAACGACGCCGCAACCAGCTGGTGAGCCAGCTGTGATGCTCGTGATAGAGGCCTTCGACGGTTGCAGAAAGGGCGCTGGACACCGTAACGACTCCGGCGCTGAACGGCGCGAGTGCTAGTAAGAATGGTTCGCATTGTAATTTCCCTGCAGCATGTCGGCAATCCTCAAAAACCGATAGAAGCCGCAGCCGAGCTTTGCTTATGAGAATTGAAATCATTATTATTGGTGGCTTCAATTAGCGGACCTTGTCATGAAGCGCAAAGCTGGCGGGATTCTCCTGAGCTATCGACTGGCTGTGGCCTCGCGCTGCCTGGCGGCATTGCTTGGCGGCTACCTGCTGGCGTCGATGGCCAGCGTCTGCATCACCTTGCTGGTGCCAATGACCCCGGTCGACGCGACCTTGACCGGGATGATGCTGTCGTTCGTGTTTTACCTGCTGGCGTTCATCTGGTGCTTCGCCTGCCGCACGGCCGCCCGCGCCTGGCTAGGTGTACTGCTGCCAAGCCTTGCGCTGGCGCTGCTCAATGGGCTGGCTTACTGGATGAAGAACCCATGAAAGAAGGCTTTCGCCAGGCCATGGCCTGGCTGCACACCTGGACTGGGCTGCTGTTTGGCTGGCTGCTGTTCGCGATTTTCCTGACCGGCACGCTGTCGTACTTCAAGGACGAGATCACCCACTGGAGCCAGCCCGAGGTACAGCGCCATCAGCTCGACCCGGCTGCCAGCCTTGGCCTCGCCCAGCGGTATCTGCAGAGCAACGCCGCCACTGCCGGCAGCTGGTTCATTCGCCTGCCCAGCGACCGCGAACCTGCCCTCAGCGTCAGCTGGCGCGACCCCAACGCCACCGGGCGGCGCGGTTTCATCAGCCATGAGCTGGACGCGCGCAGCGGTGAGCGGGTAGAGGTGCGCGACAGCCGCGGTGGCGACTTCTTCTACCGCTTCCACTTTCAGTTGCAGATGCCACACCCGTGGGGCCGCTGGCTGGCGACTTTCTGCGCGCTGATCATGCTGCTGGGGCTGGTAACCGGGATCATCACCCACAAGAAGATCTTCAAGGAATTCTTCACTTTCCGCCCAGGCAAGGGCCAGCGCTCGTGGCTCGACGGCCACAACGCGATCGGCGTGCTGGTGCTGCCGTTTCACCTGATGATCAGCTACAGCAGCCTGCTGCTGTTCATGTACATGGTCATGCCGGCGAGCATCATGGCGGCGTACAAGGGCGAATCCGACACTTACTTCAGCGAGCTGTTCGGCCGTGACGACGCGCCAAAGGCCGCCGGCGTGGCAGCGCCGCTGACCGATCTGCCGGCACTCTATGCCAAGGTGCAGACCATCGTGCCCGGCGCCCGTATCGGCTACGTGCAGGTTGCCAACCCCGGCGACAGCAATGCCCGGGTGACCGTGACCCAGGCCGCCGCCGATCACGTCGCCTATCAGCGCAGCGCCAACTGGACCTTCAATGGCGTCAGCGGCGCGCAGCTCAGCCAGGGCGAGCCGGAAAGCGCGGCGATGATGACCTCGTTCACTATCGCCGGCCTGCACATGGGCAACTTTGCCGGGCCGTGGCTGCGCTGGTTGTACTTTGTGTTTGGCGTGGCCGGTACTGCGGTGATCGGCACCGGCCTGGTGATGTGGCTGGGCAAGCGCCAGCTTAAGCACGCCAAAAGTGGCCGCTTGCCGTTCGAGCTGCGCCTGGTTGAAGTGCTCAATATCGCCAGCATGAGCGGGCTGTTGCTCGGCGTGGCAGGGTTCTTCTGGGCCAATCGGTTGCTGCCAATCGGCATGCCGGGGCGGGCTGATTGGGAGATCAACGTGTTCTTCCTGGCCTGGGCCCTGTCGCCGCTGCACGCGCTGCTGCGGCCGGGGCGCAAGGCCTGGGGCGAGCAATTGGCGCTGGGGGCACTGGCGTTTGCCGGGCTGCCGCTGCTCAACGCGGTGGTCACTGGCCACGGCCTTGATCAGTCGATCGCCCGTGGCGACTGGGCCATGGCCGGCTTTGACCTTACCGCGCTGGGCACCGGGCTGTTCCTCGCCTGGGCCGCTGGCAAGATGCTGCGCACGCCCAACGTGCAGGCCAAGCGCGCACCGCGTGCTGCCAAAGCCGCCTCGACCACGGCCGAGGTGAACTGATGCTGAGCGTTGCTCTGATCACCTTCTCCGGGCTGGTGGCCCTGTGTCTGGCGATAGAAAAGCACTTCGGTGAGCTGCTCAAGCGCAAACCCAGGCCTGGGCAATTACCTGCCCTGCGTTGGGCTGGCTGGGCGCTGCTGGTGCTGTCGCTGATCCTTGCCGTCAACATCCGCGGCCTGGCCTTCGGCCTGGTTGAGTGGTTTGCGCTGGTGATGGCCGGGTTGATCCTGTGGGTGTTCGGCCTGCCTTATCAGCCACGGCTGTTGCTTGGCCTGGCCCTGGTCAGCGTGCTGCTCGGGCCGGTACTGGCTGCGCTGGGTGTGTGAGCGCTTGAACGAGCCAACGCCCAGCAACCCGGCAGACGCCGACGCCGCCAGTGGCCGGGCGCGCTTCGTCCAGGTGTTTCTCGCCCAGCGCGGGCGCATGGAAGCACTGGTCAGCCGCCGGGTGGGCTGCCGGGCGACGGCGGCGGACCTGGTGCAGGAGTTGTTCCTGCGCTTCTGGCGCCGGCCCGAGGTCAAGGTCGAAGCACTGGATACCTACCTGCTGCGCTGCGCCGGTAACCTGGCGATCGACCACCTGCGCAGTGAGGGCAGCCGTGGCCGAGTAGTCGAAGGCTTGCCGGTAGCCGATGACAGCCCGGCGCCTGAGCAGGCGCTGGCCGCCGAGCATGATCTGCAGCGGATCGAGGCCGCGTTGCGCGGCCTGCCCGAGCGCAGCCGGCAGATATTTCTGCTCAGCCGCGTCCACGGCTGCACCTACGGCGAAATCGCCAAGGCCATGCAGTTGTCCCAGAGCGCTGTGGAAAAGCATATGATGCGCGCCCTCGAAGCGTGCAAGGCAAGCGTTGCCGCGCCGCGCAGGCCAGGAGGCGGCCGATGACCAGCCACACCGAGCCAGGCACCCAGGCTCCCGAGCAGGCGGCGCTGCATTGGCTGAACCGCATCATTCACAATCCAGGCGAAGCCCAGGCTGCGCCGTTCAAACGCTGGTTGCTGGCCGACCCGGCCAATCGCGAGGCGTATGCGCACGCAGAGCATGTCTGGCAACTGAGCCAACTGCCGGCGGCCAAACTGGCCGAAGAACAGCAGGCCAGTCTGCAGCCTTACCTGGACGCTATCCGCCAGGCTCGCCAGCCCAAGCGCTGGGGCCGTCGTGGTGGTGCTTTGGCTGTCGCCGCCTGCCTGCTGCTGGCGCTGGGCAGCGTCGGCGGCTGGCAGCCGCAGCATTGGTTGCAGGATGCCCAGGCCGATTACCGCAGTGGTGCTGAGTTGCAGCAAATCACCCTGGCCGATGGTTCGCTGATGACCCTGGATGCGGGCAGCGCGGTGGCGGTCGACTTCGACCACGGTGAGCGGCGAATTCAGCTTTTGCGCGGCGCAGCGTTCTTTCAGGTGACCCACACCGGTCAGCCCTTTCTGGTCGACGCCGCTGGCGGTGAAGTGCGCGTGCTCGGCACCCAGTTCGAAGTACGCGAGCAAGGCGAGGGCGCCCAGGTCACGGTGCGCAGCGGGCGCGTTGCGGTAACGCCTACGGCAGGTCGGTCGGCCCGCGAGCTGACGGCCAACCAGCAACTGACCTATGCCGCAGGCCGCGCCGGGCAAATCGAAGCCGTCGACAGTGACAGCCGCCTGGCCTGGCGTCAGGGTTGGTTGAGTTATCAACAGGTGCCCCTGGCCGAAGTGCTGGAAGACCTGCGTCGCTATTACCCAGGGCGGATCGTGCTGCTCGACGACACCCTGGGCCAGCGCTTGGTCAGTGCCAGCATCCCCGCCAATCAGCCGCTGCTGGCGCTGGATTCGCTGGGTAAGGTGGTGGGTTTCTCGCAGCAGACGCTGCTCGGCCGTCTGACATTGATCAGATAATTACGCACTGATGAAAAATAATTGCGAATTGTTGTGAGGTAACCGGCGACGCCATCCGTGTAGTGAGTGAAAAGCGATTCATTCGCATGCGATCACCCCTCTTTCAGGTCAGCGTCCATGAAGTTCACCTCGCGTTGCGTTCCCCTCTGGCTGGGTCTTGCCACCCTGTCCGGCGCCGTCGTTGCCCCGTCTGCCAGTGCTGCGGCGCAAGCACAGCTGTACAGCTTCGCCCAGCCCAGCCCAGCCAGCCGTTGCCGGCGGCACTCAACGCCTTCAGCCGCACTACCGGCCAGAGCCTGGTCTATACCGTCGAACTGCCCAACCTGCAGGCCCCGGCCTTGAGCGGTTCGCTCAGCGCCGAACAGGCCTTGCAGCAACTGCTGGGCAATGCCGGCCTGAGCTGGCGGCGCGTCGATGCACGCACCCTTACGCTGGAGCCGGTGGACACTTCCGGTGCGCTCAACCTGCAGGCGATCAACGTCAACTCGCAGAGCGACCTGTACAGCTATCAACCCCCCGCCAACGCCTCGATCATGCGCGGCCAGGGCGCGGTGCAGGACATCCCCCACACCATCAACGTGGTCCCGGCCCAGGTCATCCGCGACCAGGCGCCGCGCAACCTGGACGATGCCCTGGCCAACGTCAGCGGCATCACCCAGAGCAACAATTTCGGCGGCACTTCGGACACGGTGATGAAACGCGGTTTTGGCGACAACCGCGACGGTTCGATCATGCGCGACGGCATGCCGCTGGTGCAGGGGCGCAGCCTCAATGCCAGCACCGAGCGGGTCGAAGTGCTCAAGGGCCCGGCCTCGCTGCTGTATGGCATCCAGGACCCGGGCGGGGTGATCAACGTGGTCAGCAAGCGCCCGCAACTGGAGCAGTACAACGCCCTGAACCTGCGCGGTTCGACCTACGGCAGTGGCAAGAACGGCAGCGGCGGCGGCTTCGACAGTACCGGCGCGCTGGGCGACACGCCGCTGGCCTACCGGCTGATCGTCGACCACGAAGACGAAGACTACTGGCGCAACTACGGCGTGCACCGCGAGTCGATGGTCGCGCCGTCGCTGGCTTGGTTGGGCGAGGATACGCAAGTGGTGCTGGCCTACGAGCACCGCGAGTTTCTCTATCCGTTCGACCGCGGTACCGCCTTCGGCAGCAATGGCCACCCGTTGAATATCCCGGCAACCCGGCGTCTTGATGAGCCGTTCAACGACATGCAGGGGCGCAGCGACCTGTACCGGCTCGAGCTGGACCACCAGCTCAACGACGACTGGAAGGTCCATGCCGGCTACAGCTTCAACCGCGAAACCTACGATGCCAGCCAGGTCCGCGTGACCGGCGTCAACGAGGCGCGTGGCACTTTGACCCGGAGTATCGATGGGACCCACGGCGCGATGAGCCGCGACCAATTCGCCACCGTCAGCCTGAACGGCAACCTCGAATTGGCCGGGCTGCGCAATGACCTGCTGCTCGGCCTTGATCACGAAGACCGCAAGGTGTTTCGCGGCGACCTGATCCGCCAGACCAGCCGCTCGACCTTCAGCTACCAGAACCCGGTGTATGGCCAGGAGGTGGAAGGCAGCAACGTGCGCGCCAGCGACAGCGACCAGACCGACAAGCTGCGCACCGACTCGCTGTTCGTGCAGGACGCGCTGCACCTCGATGAGCACTGGATTCTGGTGGCCGGCGCGCGCTTCCAGCAGTACGACCAGTACGCCGGCCGCGGCCGCCCGTTCAAGGCCAACACCGACAGCAATGGCCAGACCTGGGTGCCGAATGCTGGCGTGGTGTACAAGATCGATGAGCAGTTGTCGCTGTATGCCAGCTACAGCGAGTCGTTCAAGCCCAACTCGACCATCGCGCCGCTGAGCGTCGGCGGCGGTCAGACCCTGACGCTGGACGGTGGTGTTGCCCCGGAGCAGGGCAAGTCGTGGGAGCTGGGCGCCAAGCTGGACATGCCAGGGCAGTTGACCGGCAACATTGCTCTGTTCGACATCGCCAAGCGCAACGTGCTGGTCGCCGACGGTGACAGCAACCCAGGCACGATCATCTACAGCAACGCCGGTGAAGTCCGCTCGCGCGGCCTGGAGCTGGACCTGAGCGGTCAGCTCAGCCAGCGCTGGAGCCTGATCGGCAGCTATGCCTTCACCGATGCCGAAGTGACCAAGGATCCAGGGCTCAAGGGCAAGCGTTTGCAGAACGTGGCGCGCAACAGTGGCTCGCTGTCGGCGGTGTATGACTACGGCAGCCTGTTCGGCGGCGACCGCCTGCGCCTGGGCGCTGGCGCCCGCTATGTCGGCGAGCGTGCCGGCAACGCGGCCAATGACTTCGACCTGCCGGCCTACACCGTGGCCGATGCCTTCGCCAGCTACGAAACCCAGCTCGACGAGCACAAGGTGCGCCTGCAACTGAACGTGAAGAACCTGTTCGACAAGGTCTATTACAGCTCGGCAGTGAATCGTTACTTCGTTGCTGTTGGCGATGCGCGCCAGGTCAGCCTGTCGACCACCCTGGAGTTCTAACCGCGCCAAGCTGCCCGGTATTCGCCAGGCGTCGCCGCAAAGGCCTGGCGGAAACGGTTGCTGAAGTGGCTGGCGCTGGCAAAACCGCAGTGCAGGGCAATCTGCAGCAAGGGCTGTTGGCCGTAACGCAACATCTGGCAAGCACGCTGCAGGCGGCGGCCCAGCAGGTATTGATGCGGCGGCAGGCCGAAGCTTGCACGAAACATCCGCGCAAAGTGGTATTCGGAGAGGTTGCAGCGCAGCGCCAGCTCACCGAGGCTGAGCGGCTGGTCCAGGTGCGCTTCGATGTACTCGGCCAGTTGCCGGCGCACACTTGGCGCCAGGCCGCCCTTGAGGCGTAAACCCTGGCGCAGCCCGGCCTGGCTGAGCAGCGCATGGTCGACGATGGCATGCGCCAGGCTGCTCGCCAGCAGGCGTTCGCCGGGTTCGTCCCAGGCCATGCCGATCAGCTGGCGAAAGCGCTGCGCTTGCTCGCGGTCATCGACGAAGGTCGCTTCGCGCAGCTGCATTTCCCGCGGTTCACGGTCGAGCAGGCGAATGCAGCCGAGGGCGAACTGTTCCTCGCTGATGTACAGGTGGGCCAGGCGGATCGAGCCGTTGACTACCCAGTTCGACTCGGAGCCAGCTGGCATGATGCACAGCTTGTCCGGGGCGCCCTTGTCCGAAGGGCGCTGACGGCGAAAGGTGCCGGTGCCGTCGCTGATGTAGCACGACAGCGTGTGGTGGCTCGGCGCCTGATAATCGCGGGCGTCGTCGCGGTTGCTCCACACCGCCGCCGACAGGCCGTCAGCCAGCTGCACGCTGTGCTCCAGGCGTGCGTTGGGCGCTGCATGCATGACGTTGAAGACTTGCAACTGGCTGAATGGGGTCATGGTGAAATCCTCTGATTGCCATCCTACTGCGCTGGCGCGCGGATGGCAGCCGCTGGCGATGCAAAAGCGCAAGTTTGTGCAAGCGCCGCGAGCAGCCGAGCCGGACACTGCCTGCATCGTCATGCCTTGCCAGAGAGTCCCGCCATGAACCTGTCGCTGTACCTGCTGACCGTACTCATATGGGGTACCACCTGGATTGCCCTGAAACTGCAGCTGGGGGTGGTCGCCATCCCGGTATCGATCGTCTACCGCTTTGCCCTGGCCGGGCTGCTGCTGTTCGTCATCCTGGTGCTCACCCGTCGCCTGCAACCGATGAACCGGCGCGGGCATCTGATCTGCCTGGCGCAGGGCTTGTGCCTGTTCTGTGTCAACTTCATGTGCTTTTTGACCGCCAGTCAATGGATCGCCAGCGGCCTGCTGGCGGTAGTGTTCTCCACGGCAACCCTGTGGAATGCGCTGAATGCGCGGATATTCTTCGGCCAGCGCATCGCCAGCAACGTGCTGGCCGGCGGTGCACTGGGGCTGCTCGGGCTGGGGCTGCTGTTTTCGCCAGAACTGAGTAGCCATGGCGCCAGCCGCGAAACCTTGTACGGGATCGGCCTGGCCTTGCTTGGCACGTTGTGTTTTTCGGCAGGCAACATGCTCTCGAGCATGCAGCAGAAAGCCGGGCTGCGGCCATTGACCACCAACGCCTGGGGCATGCTCTACGGTGCCGGGATGCTGGGAATGTACTGCGTGCTGCGCGGGATTCCGTTCGACATGGAGTGGAACAGCCGTTACATCGGCTCGCTGCTGTACCTGGTGATACCGGGTTCGGTGATCGCTTTTACCGCGTACCTGACCCTGGTTGGGCGCATAGGCCCGGAGCGGGCCGCGTACAGCACGGTGCTGTTCCCGCTGGTAGCGCTGAACGTGTCGGCGTTTGCCGAAGGCTACCAATGGACCACGCCAGCGCTGTTGGGTCTGGTGGCGGTGATGGCAGGCAACGTGCTGGTGTTTCGAAAGGCCAAGGTCAAGCGGCCCGAAGCGGTAGCGGTGGCGCCGTAACCTTTTAGATCGCCGGGGGCTGCCAAGCAGCCCCCGACGGTAATGATCAGCCCTTCCACACCTGCGGATTGACCAGGTCGCGCGGGCGCTCGCCGAGCAGCGCTGCGCGCAGGTTGTCCAGCGCGCGGTTGGCCATCGCCTCGCGAGTCTCGGCGGTGGCCGAGCCGACGTGCGGCAAGGTCAGCGCGTTAGGCAGCTGGAACAACGGCGACTCAGCCAGCGGCTCATGCTCGTAGACGTCCAGGCCCGCGCCACGAATGGTCCCGGCCTGCAGCGCCTCGATCAGCGCCGCCTCATCCACCACCGGCCCGCGGGCGATGTTGATCAGGAATGCGCTGGGCTTCATCAGTTGCAGCTCGCGGGCGCCGATCAGCTTGCGCGTGGCCTCCGACAACGGCACCACCACGCAGACGAAGTCGGCTTCGGCCAGCAGTCGCTCGAGGCTGCGGTACTGCGCGCCGAGCTCTTGTTCCAGTGCCTGCTTGCGGCTGTTGCCGGCATACACGATCGACATGTTGAAACCGAAGCGGCCACGCCGGGCAATCGCCGCGCCGATATTGCCCATGCCGATGATACCGAGGGTCTTGCCGTGTACGTCAGTGCCGAAGCGCTCCGGGCCGACCGTGGCCTTCCAATTGCCGGCCTTGGTCCAGGCATCCAGCTCGGCGGTGCGTCGGGCGCAGCCCATGATCAGCGAGAAGCCGAGGTCGGCGGTGCTTTCGGTGAGCACGTCGGGGGTGTTGGTCAGGGCGATGCCGCGCTCGTTGAAGTAGTCGACGTCGTAGTTGTCGTAGCCGACCGATACGCTCGATACCACTTCCAGCTTGGCCGCGCCTTCCAGTTGCGCGCGGCCGAGCTTGCGCCCAGCGCCAATCAGGCCGTGGGCCTCTGGCAGTGCTTCGTTGAACTGGGCGCTGATGTCACCCAATTTGGGGTTGGGCACGATCACGTTGAAGTCGTGCTGCAGGCGCTCGGCCATGGCCGGGGTAATGCGGCTGAAGGCCAGGACGGTCTTTTTCATCGGCAACTCTCTGCAAGGCGCTACGGGTATGCCGGCCTCGACCGCGTAGGTCGAGGCTGGCGCCAGAACAATGCATAGCAACCTACCATTGGTCCCGGCCCCAATGCAGCAGCTTTTTCAGTGGGCAACCAGCAGCTCGTGGGTTTTCAGGTCGGCTTCATGGGCGGCGAGGATCTCCGGCAGCGAGTTGCGCAGGTACTCGACCCAGGTCTTGATCTTGGCATCCAGGTATTGCCGGGACGGGTATATCGCGTACAGGTTCAGCTCCTGCAGGCGGTAGTCCGGCATCACCCGCACCAGGCTGCCATCGCGCAGGCCATCGATGGCCGAGTAGATCGGCAGCACGCCCACGCCCATACCCGAGCGGATCGCGGTCTTCATCGCATCGGCTGAGTTGACCTGAAACGGCGAGCTGTTGATGTTGACCAGCTCCTGGCCCTCAGGCCCGTCGAACAGCCATTTTTCCAGCGGAATGACCGGGCTGACCATGCGCAAGCAGGCGTGCTTGAGCAGATCGGCCGGCTTGTGCGCCATGCCATGGCGGGCGACGTATTCCGGCGAGGCACAGACGATGCTGTAGGTGATGCCCAGCCGCTGCGAGACGAAGCCGGAGTCGGGTAGCTCGCTGGCGAGCACGATCGACACGTCGTAACCCTCGTCGAGCAGGTCCGGGACGCGGTTGGCCATGGTCAGGTCAAAGGTCACGTCCGGGTGGGTTTCGCGATAGCGAGCGATGGCATCGACCACGAAGTGCTGGCCGACGCCGGTCATCGAGTGCACCTTCAACTGCCCGCCGGGCCGCGCATGGGCGTCGCTGGCTTCGGCTTCAGCTTCCTCGACGTAGGTAAGGATCTGCTCGCAGCGCATCAGGTAGCGCTTGCCCGCTTCGGTCAGGGCAATGCGCCGGGTGGTCCGGTTGAGCAGGCGGGTTTGCAGATGGGCTTCCAGGTTGGAGACCGCTCGCGACACGTTGGCGGTGGTGGTATCCAGTTGCACAGCGGCGGCGGTGAAGCTGCCCAGCTGGGCCACGCAGCTGAACGCACGCATGTTTTGCAGGGTGTCCATGGGTCACTCTCAAAATAGAGGCCGAAATTGTGACATGAAGTTACGAATTCGTTGCTTCGACCAAAGGCGGATTATCGCTGTTTTGGTAACAAAGATTCGCAGGATTATGCGCTTATCGCCAGTCCGGCGGCCCCCTAGAATTGCCCGGCCTCATCCACTTCTCGGGAAATCGCAGCTGTGCCGCGTCGCATCATCGGAGCGCTGAATGCGCTCAGTGCCTGTGCCCTGAGCCTGACCTTGTCGGGCTGTATCGGGACCTGGGGCATCGCCCCGCAAACCCAGACGCTGCAAGCCAACACCCTGCTCACTGACCACGCCATCGCCGAGGCCGCCACGGACGCCCACTGGCCGCGCCAGCAGTGGTGGCAGGCCTATGGCGATCGCCAGCTGGATCGCTGGCTGGAACTGGCCATAGCCGGCAGCCCAAGCCTGGCCATGGCTGCCGCGCGGGTCCGCGAAGCGCGGGCACTGGCCGGTGTCAGTCAAGCGGCCGAGCAGCTGCAGGGCAATGGCCAGGCAAACCTGAAACGGCACAACTGGCCGGAGGACCAGTTCTACGGCCCCGGTGCGCTGTCGGGTGCCAACACCTGGGACAACAACGCTGGCCTTGGTTTGAGCTACGCGCTCGACCTGTGGGGCGGTGAGCGCAGTGCCAGCGAGCAGGCGCTCGACCTCGCGCACATGAACGTGGCCGAAGCGCGGCAGGCCCAGCTCGAGCTGGAAAACAACCTGGTCAAGGTCTACATCCAGTTTGCCTTGCACTTTGCTCAGCGCGACATCGTCCAGGCCGAGCTTGAGCAGCAGGAGCAGCTTGTGGTCCTGGCCAAGCGTCGCCTTGACGGCGGCATCGGAACCCACTTCGAAGTCAGCCAGGCCGAGGCGCCGCTGCCCGAAACCCACCGCCAGCTGGATGCAGTCAACGAGGCGATTGCCCTGGCGCGTAACCAGCTGGCAGCGTTGGCAGGCAAAGGCCCGGGCGAGGGCGCGCAGTTGCAGCGGCCGACTCTGGCCCTCGCCGCGCCGCTGCAATTGCCCTCGACACTGCCCGCCGAACTGGTCGGCCAGCGCCCGGATGTAGTCGCCAGGCGGTGGCAGGTGGCGGCTCAGGCGCGCGGTATCGAAGTCGTCCACGCCAGCTTCATGCCCAATGTCGATCTGGTCGGCAGCCTGGGGTTCATGGCCACCGGTGGTGGTGCGCTGGCGTTTCTCAGCGGGCGCAAGTTCAACTACAACGTCGGCCCGGCGATCAGCCTGCCGGTGTTCGATGGCGGCCGCCTGCGGGCACAGCTGGGGGTGGCTTCGGCCGGTTATGACGTGGCGGTGGCGCGCTACAACCAGACGGTGGTCGGCGCGTTGAAAGGCATCTCCGACCAGTTGATCCGCCGTGAGTCGATGCACGAGCAGGCGCACTTCGCCGAGCAGTCGGTGGCCGCCGCGCAGAAGACCTACGACATCGCCCTGGTGGCCTTCCAGCGCGGCCTGACCGACTACGTCAACGTGCTCAATGCGCAGACCTTGCTGTTTCGCCAGCAGCAGATTCAGCAGCAGGTACAGGCCGCGCGCCTGACTGCTCACGCCGAGCTGGTCACGGCGCTGGGCGGCGGCTTGCAGGCCGGGGACGACGTGCCCGCGCCAGCGCAACAGGCCGCGCCGAAACCGCCGGCCAGCCTGGCCGTAGTCGATCGTCTTGGCGAGCGCCGATGAGCCTGCTCTGGAACTGGCTGCACAGCCTGGAATGGCGCCGCGGCTTCTTTGCCTGGGCGCGCACCGACGGGGTGACCTGGGTGTACATCTTCAAGGTGCTGGTGGCGGCGTTCATTACCCTGTGGCTGGCCATGCGCCTGGAACTGCCGCAGCCGCGCACAGCGATGATCACCGTGTTCATCGTCATGCAGCCGCAGAGTGGGCATGTCTTCGCCAAGAGCTTTTACCGTGTGTTAGGCACCTTGGCGGGCTCGGCGATGATGGTCGCGTTGATTGCGATCTTCCCGCAGAACAGTGAGCTGTTCTTGCCAAGCCTGGCGCTGTGGGTCGGCCTGTGCTCGGCCGGGGCCATGCGCTATCGCACCTTCCGTGCCTATGGCTTCGTGCTGGCCGGCTACACCGCAGCGATGATCGGCCTGCCGGTACTGGAGCACCCCGACCAAGCCTTCATGGCGGCGGTGTGGCGGGTGCTGGAAATCTCCCTGGGCATCCTCGTGTCGACCCTAGTCAGCGCGGCGATCCTGCCGCAGTCGGCCAGCGCCGCCATGCGCAACGCCTTGTATCAGCGCTTTGGCGTGTTTGCCGGGGTGGTGGTCGAGGCGCTGCGCGGCAACACTCCGCGCGACCGTTTCGAAGCCAGCAATGTGCGCTTCATCGCCGAGGCGGTGGGCCTGGAGAGCCTGCGCAACGTCACCGCCTTCGAAGACCCGCACATGCGCCGCCGCAGCGGCCGACTGGTGCGCATGAACAGCGAGTTCATGGCTATCAGCACCCGCTTCAATGCCCTCTATCAATTGCTCGAACGGCTGCGCGCGCGCGGCCCTTTGCAGATTGTCGGCGCCATCGAGCCGGGCCTGGAAACCCTCGTCGAGCTGCTCGAACCCTACGTTGGCCGGGCCCTGACCGAAGCCGACGCATTGCGCCTGACCCTCGAACTGGCCGCCTACAAAGATGGCCTGCAAGCCCAGGTGCGCGGCCTGCGCAGCGAGTATCTGCAAACCCATCCCAGCGAAGCCGAGCTGCTCGATTTTCATACGGCCTTTGAGCTGCTCTATCGCCTGGTCGACGAGATGTTCAGCTATGCCCAGACCCACGCCTCACTGTCGGCGCACCGCCACCAGCGCGAGCAGTGGGACGAACCGTACGTGTCGCGGACCAGCTGGCTGGTGTCGCTGGCGGCCGGCCTGCGCGCCTCGGCGGTACTGCTCTTGCTCGGCAGCTATTGGCTGCTTAGCGACTGGCCGAGCGGGGCGATGATGACCCTGATCGCGACCGTCACCGCCGGTCTATCGGCGGCTTCGCCAAACCCCAAACGCATGGCGTTCCAGATGGCCTGCGGCACGCTGCTCGGGGCCTTCATCGGCTTTCTCGAAACCTTCTTCGTGTTCCCTTGGATCGACGGTTTCCCGCTGCTGTGCATGGTGCTGGCGCCCGTGTTCGTGCTTGGCGCGTTTCTCTCGTCGCGATCAGCCTATGCCGGTTATGGGATCGGCCTGCTGGTGTTCTTCGCGATCGGCTCGGTGCCGAACAACCTGACTGTGTACAACCCGTACACCTTCATCAACGACTACATTGGCATGCTCCTGGGCATGCTGGTCTGCGCCGCCGCCGGGGCCATCATCCTGCCGCCGAACAGCCGCTGGTTATGGAGCCGGCTGGAGCAGGACTTGCGCGAGCAGGTGCTGTTCGCCATCGGTGGGCGCTTGCGCGGGCTCGGTTCGGCCTTCGACAGCCGCACCCGCGACCTGCTCCATCAAGCCTACGGCCTGGCTGCCGGCAAGCCGCAGGTGCAGAGCCAGCTGATGCGCTGGATGTTCGTCGTGCTGGAAATCGGCCACGCCGTAATCGAGCTGCGCAAGGAGCAACACAACGCGCCCGTGCACCCGGCCTATGCCGAGTCGCAGCCGTGGCGCCAGGCGACCCGAGTCATGGGCCGTGCCCTGGCGCGGTTGTTCCTGCAGCCCAGCGCCAGCAATCACGAACGCGCGCTGGTCGCCGTCGACCACGCCATCAGCCGCGTGCAGGCCACCGACGAGCCGTTCGCCCGGCACTTCGACACCTCGCTGCTGCGCCGCGCGCAGAGCTACCTGCACTTCATCCGCAGCTCGCTGCTCGACCCGCAATCGCCACTGGCGCAAGGACTGCCGCATGCCCCGTGAAATTGCCTTCCATGGTGTGTACATGCCGACCATGACCTTGTTGTTTCTGCTTGCCGCAGGCCTGGCCTGGGGCCTCGACCGGTTTATCGCCAGCCATGACGGCTACCGCTTCTTCTGGCACCCGGCGCTGCTGCGCCTGTGCCTGTTCATCTGCCTCTTCGGCGCGCTGGCGCTGACTGTCTACTGGTGAGAACCCCTCGATGAAAAAGTTCTTCAGCCTGATCGCCACCCTGCTGGTGCTGGTCGCAGCCGTGGCCATCGGCCGCCAGCTGTGGCTGCACTACATGACTACCCCGTGGACCCGCGACGGCCGCGTGCGCGCCGACATCATCAATGTCGCCGCCGATGTGCCGGGCTACGTCACCGATGTGCCGGTGCGCGATAACCAGCGGGTCAAGAAGGGCGATGTGCTGATCCAGATCGACGCCGAGCATTACCAGGTTGCGCTCGATCAGGCCAAGGCGCTGGTGGCTTCACGCAAGGCCACCTGGGAGATGCGCAAGGTCAACGCCAAGCGCCGGGCCGATCTCGACAACCTGGTTATTTCCAAGGAAAACCGTGACGACGCCAGCAACATCGCCAACTCGGCCCAGGCCGATTACCAGCAGGCCCTTGCGCAGCTGGCCGCCGCCGAGCTGGACCTGAAGCGCACGCGCATCCTTGCCACCGTCGACGGCTACGTGACCAACCTCAACGTCCACCGCGGCGACTATGCGCGCACTGGCGAGCCGGTGATGGCGGTGGTCGACGAGCACTCGTTCTGGGTCTACGGCTTTTTTGAAGAGACCAAGCTGCCGCACGTGCGTGTCGGCGATCAGGCCGAGTTGCAAATGATGAGTGGCGAACGCCTCAGCGGCCATGTCGAGAGCATCGCCCGCGGCATCTACGACCGCGACAACCCACAAAGCCGTGAGCTGATCGCCGATGTCAACCCGACCTTCAACTGGGTACGTCTGGCCCAGCGCGTGCCGGTGCGGATTCATATCGATGCAGTGCCGGAGGGGTTTCTGCTGGCTGCGGGGACGACCTGTACGGTGGTGGTGAGGCCTGGCGGAGACTGACTATCTCTACATCATCGAAGATCTGAAGCGATCTGAAGCACAGGCAGCTTCGCTCAGCAGTTGCTGCCAGTCATCCGGTGGATGGCCGCTGCCGAGCATCTTGCGAAAGACCTTGTAAGCATCGTCGCCGCTCTCATATGCGCGCTTGCTTTGATCATCGTTGACCCAGACCAGCACGATGATGCGTGCCGCGCTGTGGAACCGGAAGAACAGTCGGTACTGTTGAAAGAACTTTGCTCTGAACCAGTGCCTGTGCTCGCCACCCAGTGTTGCGCCTTGACGGAAGTCGGTGCTCGCCGGGTCGCGGGCGATCACATCGAAGGCTAGCCGCTTGATGGCTTGCAGGCGTTTGGTCGCGTTCTTTTTGAGATAGCCTTGCGGGTCTTTGTGCCGCAGCACCTCGACCTCACGAACCAACGACTCCAGTTGATCAAGAAACAACGGGTGCGCGTAGATAGCCCAGCCGTGCACAGAGAGGGGAGTGCGCTTTGCTTCTGTCATTCATCATCCGCTGATAGAGGTTGCTCCAGGTCGACGTCGAGATCACCTACCAGAGCATCCAGCCGTGCCACCAACTGCGCATCAATCGCGGTCAACCGGTGGGGGTGGTTGGCGATATCCTTCGCCAGAAAGTGCAAAAACTGCCCGACCGCAGGGTCCTGCTCGGTTTCTGTTGCGCGGGTGAGTATCACCTCTCCATCCGGGCGGATCGAGTAATGAATCTTGTCACGCTTTTTCAGGCCAAGTGCGCGCCGTACGGTCTCAGGTACCGTGGTCTGGTACCGGTCGGTGAGTTTTGATTCAACATCTAGGGTGGCGGGCATGGCAGCTAATCTCAGCAGCGGATCTATGTCTCATAAGGTAATGCGATTGCATTGCTTGGTCAATGCAACTGCATCACGGGATGTGTACGAGTGACGAGTGGCTCAACCCGCAGCTCCCACCAGCACCGGTATCTCGACCCGATCCAGCACCTTGGCGCTGATCGATGGATCCAGCAGTCGACCCAGCCGTGACAGGTGGCGGTGGCCCATGACGATCAGTTCGCAGTCCAGCGCCTGGGCTTGAGCGACGATGGCGTCTACCGGTTGGTCGGCGCGCAGGCTGCCTTCGGTTGCAAAGCCGGCAGCGCGCAAGGTCTGTACCGCGGCGGCGATGGCGGCCTCTGCGTGTTGCTGCTCTTCGCAGGCAGCGGGGTATTCCTCGCGCTCAGCCTGGGTGAAGGGCGCGGGTTGCTCGTGCACGGCGAAGGTCGAGTCGATCGCCAGCAGCACATGCAACTGGTGCAGATCGGGGCGGCAGAAGCGCTGCGCCAGGGCTAGCAGGGTGCTGGTGGCGGGGGATGCGTCGATGGCGATCAGTACAGAGCGGAGCATAGGGGGTCCTCGCGAGGCGATGTGGCCGACAGGCCATTCTGAGCTGAGCGCCAGCTGTGGATAAATGGCCCCGCACGCACGGCGTCGTTGCGTCTGGCGCAATCGTGCGAGCTGTTAACATGCACATTCCCACAACAGTCACGGAAACCGGCCATGCAACTCCCGGACATGAACCTGCTGGTTGCCCTCGATGCCTTGCTTGATGAGGGCAGTGTGGTCGGTGCTGCGCAGCGGATGAATCTGAGCCCGGCGGCGATGAGCCGGACCTTGGGGCGAATTCGCGATGCGCTCGGTGACCCGATTCTGGTCCGCGCCGGTCGTGGCCTGGTGCCGACGCCACGGGCGCTCGCCCTGCGCGAGCAGGTCAGCGTGCTGGTGGAGCAGGCCGGGCAGGTCTTTCGCAGTGCCGATACGGTCGATCTGGCCAACCACGACCGGGCTTTCAACATCCGCACCAATGACCTGTTCATTGCCCTGTACGGCGCGCAGTTGCTGCGCATGATGCACGAGCAGGCGCCGCGCACCGTGCTGCGCTTCATCCCGGAAAGCCCAGGCGGGGACGACGACAGTGTGCTGCGTGACGGGCGCACCGACCTGATCATCAGCTCGACTGTCGATCTGGGCCCGGAGATAAAGGTACAGAGCCTGTTTCAGACGTTCTATATCGGCTTGGCGCGGCAGGACCATCCGATCTTCGCCGAGCCGGTGACAGCGCAGAGCTTTGCCAGTTATCCACAGATCAGCGTATCGCGCCGGGGGCGCGCCAACGGGCCGATCGATGTCGAACTGGCCCACTGCAAAGTGCAGCGGCGGGTGGCGCTGATCACCCCGAGCTTCCACTCGGCGTTATTTTCTCTGCCCGATTCGGACCTGATCCTGCCGATGCCGGCGAATATTCTCAGCAGTGTCAGCAAGCTCGGCCTGCCGCTGCGCTCGTTCGAGATCCCGCTGGCGCTAGAGCGGGTCAATGTCATGCAGGCCTGGCACCCGCGCTTTGATAGCGACCCAGCGCACCGTTGGCTGCGCCAGACCTTGAAGGCCTGTTGCGGGCTTGAACCTTGAACTCAAGACACATGCGGATTGCGTCTGACGCACTTTAAAGCTGGCGATAAGTCAGTTTTCGTAAGCATTCGATCTTTTTAAAATGCCTCCAGTGCAATTTGTTGCTGGAGATTTCCCTGATATGACCTCGCTTTCCGCCACCCCTGCGGCTACCGCCCCCGCTCAGGCCGCATTTGGCCTACGCGTGGTGGTCGGGCTGTTCGGTGTGCTGCTGGCTGTGCTCTGCGCCGGGTTGAACGAGGCGGTCACCAAGATTTCCTTGAACGACATTCGCGGCGCGATGGGCATCGGTGCCGACGAGGGCGCCTGGTTGCTGGCGGTGTATGCGGCTGCGTCGGTGTCGGCGATGGCCTTTTCGCCGTGGCTGGCGACGACCTTTTCCCTGCGTCGCTTCACCCTTTGCGCAATAGCCGTGTTTGCCGTGCTGGGCCTGCTGCAACCCTACGCGCCGAACCTGCACAGCCTGATGCTGCTGCGGATCGTTCAGGGCCTGGCCGCAGGCGCCTTGCCGCCGATGCTGATGAGCGTGGCGCTGCGCTTTCTGCCACCGGGAATCAAAGTCTATGGCCTGGCCTGCTATGCCCTGACCGCCACCTTCGGACCCAATCTCGGCACGCCTCTGGCGGGCCTGTGGACCGAATACGTCGGTTGGCAATGGGCGTTCTGGCAGATCATCCTGCCGTCGCTGCTGGCCATGGCCTGTGTGGCCTGGGGCCTGCCGCAGGACCCGCTGCGGCTGGAGCGCTTCAAGCAGTTCAACTGGCGCGGCGTGCTGTTGGGCTTGCCTGCACTGAGCTGCATCGTCCTCGGGTTGTCGCTGGGCGACCGCTGGGGCTGGCTGGACTCGCCGCTGATCTGTTGGCTGCTTGGCGGCGGCCTGCTGCTGTTGCTGCTGTTCATGTACAACGAGTGGTCCGAGCCGGTGCCGTTCTTTCAGTTGCGCATGCTCTCGCGGCGTAACCTGAGTTTTGCCCTGTTGACCCTCGCCGGAGTGCTGATTGTGTTGTCCGGGCTGGGCTCGATCCCTTCGGCGTACCTGGCGCAGATTCAGGGCTACCGGCCGGCGCAGAGCAGCCCGCTGATGCTGCTGGTGGCAATGCCGCAACTGATCGCGCTGGCGTTGACTGCCGCCCTGTGCAACATCCGCGTAGTGGACTGCCGTTGGGTGCTGGCGCTGGGCCTGGGCATGCTGGCGCTGTCGTGCGTGGGCAGCAGCCAGTTGACCTCGCAGTGGATTCGCAACGATTTCTACGGCTTTTACCTGTTGCAGGTGTTCGGCCAACCGATGGCCGTGCTGCCGTTGCTGATGCTGTCCACCAACGGCATGTCGCCGCAGGAAGGGCCGTTCGCTTCGGCCTGGTTCAACACCGTCAAAGGCCTTGCGGCAGTGATCGCTGCGGGCCTGCTGGAAGCCGTCGGCACGCTGCGCCGGCACTTTCATTCCAATCACCTGGTGGACAGCCTGGGCAATGCACCGTTGCTTGATGACCGCACAGCCGGGCTGGCTCAGCGCGTGCACCAGCAGGCGCTGGTGCTGACCTCGGCCGACCTCTACCTGCTGCTGGCCTGTGTCGCCGTGGCCCTGATTTGCCTGATTCCTTTTGCGCCCACCCGGGTTTACCCACCCCGCGCGGTGGCCTGAACCCGACTGAATTCGAGAACACTGAACATGAGCAACAATCGCAAGACTATCGTCATCGGCTCGGTGCTGGCCGTGGCTGCGCTGGCTGCACTGGTTGGGCCGTGGCTGCTGGGCAGTGATCACCGGCAGCAGACCAACGATGCCTATGTCAGCGCGGACTACACCGTGGTGGCGCCCAAGGTTGCCGGGTTTATCCAGGAGGTGCTGGTCGAAGACAACCAGCAGGTCCAGGCTGGTCAGCTGCTGGCTACTATCGATGCCCGCGACTATGAGGCGGCGTTGGCCGCCGCGCAGGCACAGGTGCTGGTGGCCAAGGCGCAGAGCGCCGATGCGCGCGCCACCCTTGAACGCCAGGCTGCGCTGATCGCCCAGGCCGAGGCCGCGCTCAAGGCGGCTCAGGCGCAGGCGGCGTTTGCCGAACAGGAGGTCAAACGCTACGGCCGCCTGGCCGAGCAGGGCGCGGGCACCGTGCAGAACGCGCAACAAGCGCGCAGCCGGGTCGATCAGGCGCGGGCGCAACAAGCCAACAGTCAGGCTGCATTGGTAGCGACGCGCAAGCAGGTGGATATTCTCACGGCCCAGGTCGCCAGCGCCGATGGCCAGCTCAAGCGCGCTGAAGCCGGTGTCGACAAGGCCCAGTTGGACCTGTCGCACACCCGCATTACTGCGCCGGTAGCGGGCATGGTCGGCGAGCGCGCCCTGCGGGTTGGCGCCTATGTCACCCCTGGCGCCCGGCTACTGTCGGTGGTGCCGCTGGAGCAGGCCTACGTGGTCGGTAACTTCCAGGAAACCCAGCTGACCCATGTGCAACCGGGGCAGCCGGTCAGCATCAGCGTCGATACCTATTCCGACGTGACCCTCAAAGGCCATGTGCAGAGCATCGCCCCTGCCACCGGCGTGACCTTTGCCGCCGTCAAACCCGACAACGCCACCGGCAACTTCACCAAAGTTGTGCAGCGGATACCGGTGAAGATCGTTTTCGATGATGGCCAGCCGTTGCTGTCGCGCCTGCGCGTGGGCATGTCGGTGGTGGTCAGTATCGACACACAGGGCGATTCGCTCGACAGCCAGCAGGTGAGCACGCGATGAGTGCACTTGTCCGCTTCAGCCCGTTGCTGCTCGCTGTCGCATTGGCCGGTTGCAGCCTGGGCCCTGATTTTCAGCGCCCGCCCAGCCAGGCTCCACAGCAATGGGCGCCGGTGCAAGGTGAGGCCGCCGCCAGCCAGCCCTTGGCCGAACCACTGCAAGTGCGTTGGTGGGAGAGTTTTCACGATGCCAGGCTGAGCGCGCTGATCCAGCGCGTCGCCGCCAACAACTTCGATCTGCAGATTGCCAGTGCGCGCCTGCTGCAAAGCCGCGCGCTGCGCAGCACGATTGCAGCTGACGAGACGCCTTCGTTAGGTCTGGATGCCGGCTACAGTCGCGCGCGCAACAGTGCCGAGGGTCTGAATGACCCGTCCGGCAATGCCGGAAAATCGGCCAACAACCTTTGGCAGGGCGACCTGGTTGCGGGCTGGGAGCTGGATCTATGGGGCCGGGTGCGCCGTCAGGTGGAAGCTGCCGATGCGAGCGTGGCGGTTGCCGAGCAGGACCGCCGCGGCGTGTTGCTGGCGCTGCTCGCAGAGACCGCCGGCGATTACATCCAGTTGCGTGCCGTGCAGCAAACGCTGGAGGTGACCGAAAACAATCTCAAGGTCGCTCGGCACAGCCTGCAACTGTCCCGCGACCGTCAGGCCGAGGGCGTCGCGACGCGCCTGGATGTCGCCCAGGCCAGCGCTCAGGTTGCCTCGATCGAAGCGCGTTTACCTACCTTACAAGCGAGGCGTGACGACCTGATCAATGCCCTCAGCCTGCTCGCCGCCGAGCCGCCGCGCAGTTTGCAGGCCGAGCTGCTGGCGCCGGGCGAACTGCCGGTGCCGCAGCAGCGCTTTGCAGTTGGCTTGCCGTCGGAGTTGGCCGAGCGCCGCCCGGATATTCGCCAGGCCGAAGCGCGCCTGCATGCGGCAACTGCCAGCATCGGCGTGGCCAAGGCGGACTTCTATCCGCGTATTCGGCTGTCGGGCAACGTCGGTATGCAAGCCCTGCAATTGGCGGACTTTGGCGGCTGGGACTCACGACGGTTTGCTTTTGGCCCGCAACTGTCGCTGCCGATCTTTGAAGGTGGCCGGCTCAAGGGCACGCTGCAGTTGCGTGAAGCGCAGCAGCAGGAGGCCGCGCTGAACTACCGCAAGGTGGTGCTCGGCGCCTGGCACGAAATCGACGATGTGCTGCGCCTGTACAACGCCAGCCAGCTGCGTCGCGATCACCTGGCCGAGGCCGTGCGCGAAAACCGCATCGCCCTGGACACCGCTCAGCAGCAGTACGTGGAAGGCGCGGTGGACTTTCTCAACGTGCTCACGGTGCAGACGGCGCTGCTGGCCAGCGAAGAGCAGTGGATCGACAGTTCGGCGGCCGTCTCGCAGGCGATGGTCGGCTTGTACAAGGCGCTCGGTGGCGGCTGGCAAGCATTCGCCGAGGCGCCGCCGAAGGCTTAGCTGTCAGAGCGGTCGTAACAGGCCAAAGCGCTTGCGCAGGATGCTGTCGAGCAAACGTCGCGGCAGCAGCCACGCCAACAGTGGCAGCGCCCGGCTGCCGTTGCCCAGCCGCACCAGGGCCGGCACCGGTGACTTGCCCGCTGCCGCCAGCACGCCTTGGGCGAACTCGGCGGTTGGCGTTGGCTTGTCCTGCGAGGCGCGGGCTCGCGCGCGGATGTGCTCGCGCAGCGGCCACCACGGTGAATCCGCCGCTATCAGGTGTTCAGCCTGCTGCTGGGCGTTGCTGGCAAATTGCGAAGCGATGGCGCCGGGCTGGACTTCCATCACGCGAATGCCAAACGGCGCCAGCTCCAGGCGCAGCGCGGTGTTCAGCGCGTGCACGGCGGCCTTGGACGCGCAATAAGTACCGGCGAATGGCGTCACCAGCACGCCAGAGACGCTACCGATGTTGATCACCAGGCCGCGATTACGCCGCAGCAGCGGGAACAGCGTGCGAGTTACCCCCACCAGCGCGAACACGTTGGTTTCGAATTGCTCGCGTAACCCATCGACACCGCCATCGAGCACAGGGCCCATGGCGCCGTAGCCGGCATTGTTGATGAGGATATCGAGGCCGCCATGGCTGGCTTGCAGCTCATCTTTGAGGCGTGTCAGCTCGGCGCTGTCATTGACGTCCAACTGTCGCGCGGTAAAGCCCGCTGCAGCCAGTTGGGCAACGGCTTCGGGCTTGCGCGCGGTGGCCCAGACCTCATGACCGGCATCACGAAAGGCATCGGCAAGGGCGCGGCCGATGCCGCTGGAGCAACCGGTGATCAGGACTGTGGGCATGGCGGGGCCTGTGGGCTGTGCAAGGTGCTCGATCATACCCCAGACAAATCAGCCTGCGGCTAGTTGGCAAACGAGCCTTGCAGGCGTTCGGCACGAAACTCCAGGGTTTGCGCGCGGTAGCCGGAGCGCAACGGCGGCAGTGGCAGGCAGTCGTTCCACTCGGCGCCTGGCTGCAGGTCGCCGGGGCCGCGATAGCGCGGCGTGCTGTAGGTGTTTTCGGCGAGGTTGACCGTGTCGCCAGGGGCGTAGGCGCCGACCTGCCAGCGCAGTTCGGTGAGCGGCACGCTGTTGGCGTTTTTCATGCTCACGCGCAGGCTGCGGTCGGCTGGGCACAGTTCAGGGGCGTATTGCAGGCGCAGGTCGAGGCGGGCCAGTTGGTTGGATTCGCGAGTGTCTTGCCAGGCAACCCAGAGGGCGATCAAACCGAGGCCGAGCACAGCAGCAAGGGAAATCGGCAGAGCCTTGGCCGGGTAGCGAATGAGCAGAACCAGCCAGGTCAGGATAAGCAGAGCGCCGATGATCATGGGAAGGGCAAGCCTTGGGTGTGCGGGTTTGGCACATCCTAGCTGAAATAGTGGTGGGGGTGAAAAACGGTGCGACATGGACGACGCGGTCGCGTGTAGGAGCGGCCTTGCCGGGGCGCCGGACCGGTCGGAAAGGCCAGCGTAGCTGGCCCGGCAATGTCAGCGGCGAAGCTGAAAATGCGGGGCCGCTACGCAGCCCTTTCCGACCGGTCCGGCGCCCCGGCAAGGCCGCTACACAGACCGTGTATGGCTGGAAGGATTACTGGGCGATGGTTTTCACCGAAACGCCGCGCTCGATCGGTGTGGCGCTGCGGCCGTAGACGTCTTCGAAGCGTTCGATGTCGTCTTCACCCAGGTAGCTGCCGGACTGCACTTCGATGATTTCCAGCGGGATCTTGCCCGGGTTGCGCAAGCGGTGCACCGAGGCGATCGGGATGTAGGTCGATTGGTTTTCGGTGAGCAGGAACACGTTCTCGTCACAGGTCACTTCAGCCGTGCCCGACACCACGATCCAATGCTCGGCGCGGTGGTGGTGCATCTGCAGCGACAGGCTGGCGCCGGGCTTGACGGTGATGTGCTTGACCTGGAAGCGGCCGCCCATGTCCACCGAGTCGTACGAGCCCCATGGGCGATACACCTCAAGATGGTTCTGGGTCTCGCTGCGGCCTTGCTTGTCGAGGGTGTTGACCATCTGCTTGACGCCCTGGACCTTGTCCTTGTGGGCAATCATCATGGCGTCCTTGGTCTCGACCACGACGATGTTCTCAAGACCGATCACCGAGACCAGCTTGCCGTTGCCGTGGATCATGCAGTTGTGGCTGTCCTGCACCACCACGTCGCCTTTGGTGACGTTGCCGTTGGTGTCTTTCTCGTGCACATCCCACAGCGACGACCAGCAGCCGACGTCGCTCCAGCCTGCGGTCAATGGCACCACGCAGGCGCGCTGGGTCTTTTCCATTACGGCGTAGTCGATCGAGTTGTCCGGGCAGCAGGCGAAGGTGGCTTCGTCGATGCTCAGGTAGTCGCCGTCTTCTTCGCTGCGCTCGAGTGCCAGCAGGCAGGTGTCGTAGATATCCGGATCGTGTTTTTTCAGCTCTTCGAGGAAGCGGCTGGCGCGGAACAGGAACATGCCGCTGTTCCAGAAGTAGCCGCCGCTGCGGACGAACTCGGTGGCGCGTTTTTCGTCAGGCTTTTCGACAAACTGCGCAACCCGGGCGACGCCTTCCGGCAGCAGGGCATCCTGGCTGGAACGGATGTAGCCGTAGCCGGTTTCCGGTTTGGTCGCCGGCACGCCGAACAGCACCATCTCGCCACGCTCGGCCGCCACGGTGGCCAGGGCCAGGGCACGTTGCAGGGCCTTCTGGTCATCGATCACATGGTCAGCTGGCAGCACCAGCATCAGCTCGTCGCTGCCTTCATTGACCAGTTTCATCGCGGTGATGGCCACGGCCGGCGCGGTGTTGCGGCCAAACGGCTCCATCAGGATCGCCTGGGTCTGCAGGTTCAGTGCAGTCAGCTGCTCGTTGACGATGAACTTGTGGTCCTTGTTGCAGACCACGATCGGCGCTTGCATGCCGTCGAACACCAGGCGCTCGAGGGTTTGCTGGAACAGCGTGTGCTCACCGGTCAGGGCGAGGAACTGCTTGGGGAACTGTTTACGCGACAAAGGCCACAGACGCGAACCGCTACCACCAGAAAGGATTACCGGAATCATGATGTTTCTCCAAAGGTTGATAGGGGCAGAAATCAGTTGGTCGAGACAGGACGGGTTACCCACACCGGGGCCAGGCTGCTGCCGGAGCCGGTGACGTACAGCACGGCGGCTTCACCGCGTTCCAGCGCGACAGGCTTGATGTCGCTGACTTTCTTGTCGCCTTGGTACAGGGCCAGGTTGACCTTGACCGGATTGATCTCGCGCTCGCCGCGCGCATGGGCCGCTACCGGCTTGACCACTTCGGTCTTGCCGTCGGCGGTTTTCAGGGTCAGCGCCTGGTCGGTGAGGTTCTGCACCCGCACCAAAGCCTTTTGCTTGTTCTTGAACGGTGGCTCTTCGATCAGTTGCGGGCTGCCGCTGGCGTTGTTGACCAGGGTGTAATACTTGTCCGAGGCGAGCTTCACCGGCACCGACTTGCCACCGACCTGGGCGCTGTAGTCGCCGCCCGGGAGGAAGCTGAAGTCACTGCTGGACTGCGCGCCGACCTGCTTGATCTGGGTGTTGCCGACACTGGCGGCAGCCGGTGCGCTGCTGGCGTTGTACAGGCGCACGAAGCTTGAGCCTTTCGGTGCGCTTGGGCCGTACAGTGCGGCGTCGGCGCCGGCGAAGGCTTGCAGCGAGGCCAGTGACAGGCCCGCAGCGAGGGTGAAGACTTTGGCAAAAGATGGCTTGTTGGACATGTGCGTGTTCCTCTCTTTCAGTGTTCCGTCCGATTGGACGACAGGGCCAGGTTTTCTTCGGATTTACGGGTGTTCTTCAATTGCGCGATCCACTGCGGGTCGAACCCGCTGAGGTCGTTTTTCATCGGCAGGTAGCGTTCCGGGAATTCCCACACCACCACTTGCGGCGGGGCATCCTTGAAGGCGTCGCTTTGCAGGTACTTGAGCATCGGCAGCAACGGCCCATGGCCGTCTTCGGCGTAGTTGGCGACATCGCTGTGCAGCGCCTGCTGCAGCGCGCCGAGGAAATTCCAGTGCGGGTTGGCGCTGTAGCTGGTGCCAACCAGCGCCACCGGGATCTGGCTGTCGGCGAACAGCGCGTCACCGCTGTCGGCGTTGCCGGCCGCTGGGCGGGTAGTGCGTTTTTGCAGGTTGTCTGGCGCTGGCAGCAACTCGCTGAACAGCGGGTCGAGCGGCAGGAAGTTGGTCAGGTCGCCTTTGTACGGCGCACTGCTGCCAGCGTCGGTGACGTAGGCCTGGGGTTCGGCTTGCAGCAGTTTTTGCCGGGACACGGCTTCGGCCACGGTCTGCGCGGCGACTTCGGCGCCCAGCGGGGTCCAGTGCGTGTCGGTGCGCAGGAATACCTGGCCGCGGGCTTTGGCTTGCTCCATTGGCGCCTGCAGGTCAGGGGCAAACACGTTGGCCTGGCGTGCCTGGGCATGGAACTGGTTGTACAGGTCACCATGCAGGCTGGCCGGCTGCTCTGCGCCGAGGTACTCGGAGTAGATCCGCGCCTTGGCCGGGATGATCGCCAGCACCAGTTGCACGCCCTGGCGTTGCAGGGTGTCGCGCACGCCGCGGATCAGCGCCAGGTTGTCCTGCATCAACTGGTCGGCACCGGCGGTGGGTTTGAACTCTTCGTCGCTGAACAGCCATTGCTCGCGGCCCAGCACCACGCCGGGGCGGCCTTCGTTGAACAGCTTGTAGTCCAGTGCGGCCCACAGGTTGGTGCTCAGGCGCTTGATCGGGAACTGCTCGTCGTAATGGGTCTCGGCGGCCTTGGCCAGCTTGCCGTTGAGCACCGTCATCTGTTCGGTGCGCTGGAAGCTCGAAGCGCCGCTCAGCGACCACACGCCAAGGCCGGTGAGCAGGCCAAGGAAGGTCAGCGAGTAGGTGATGCGAAGTGTCCGGGTCATGGTCGTCCGTGCCTCAGAACTGGAAGTAGAGGAATGGCGAATAGCTTTGCGCCGAGAGTTTCAGCACCGAGGCAACGAACAACAGCAGCACCAGCACGCGGGCCATGACCCGGCTCCAGTCCAGGCCGATCGAGCCGTCGCTGTTGATCTGTACCGGGGTTGCCTTGGGCGTTGGCTTGGCATTGCGGTAGAAGTCGCGCAGGCCGAAGAACGCCAGGGTTGCGTAGGCGATGAACATGGTTGCCACCTGCAGGCCGGTGAGGTTGGCGCGGTTGAGTTCCGACAGCTGCCATTCGCCGAAGCTGAACATGGCGGCGTACATGCGCCCGGCCACGTCGAGGTTTTCCGAGCGGAACATCACCCAACCGGTCACCACCAGCAGGAAGGTGAATGCCCATTTGATCGGGTTGAAGCGCTGCGGGTTGGTGTCCAGGCCCAGCGCGCGTTCGATCGCAAGCCAGATGCCGTGCCAGGCGCCCCAGAGGATGTAGGTGATGTTGGCGCCGTGCCACAGGCCGCCGAGCAACATGGTCAGGAACAGGTTGCGGTAGGTGTTGAAGGTGCCTTTGCGGTTGCCGCCCAGGGTGATGTACAGGTAGTCGCGCAGCCAGGTCGACAGGCTGATGTGCCAGCGCCGCCAGAACTCGGTGATCGACTGACTGATGTACGGCTGCTTGAAGTTCTCCATGAAGCGAAAGCCCATCATCAAACCGAGGCCGATGGCCATGTCGCTGTAGCCGGAGAAGTCGAAGTACAGCTGCGCGGTGTAGGCCAGGGCGCCGAGCCAGGCGTCACCGGTGGTAGGGTTTTCCAGTGCGAAGCAATGGTCGGCAACCACCGCCAGGGTGTCGGCGATGAACACCTTCTTGATGAAACCCTGCATGAAGCGGGTGCAGCCTTCGGAGAACTTGTCGAGGGTGTGAGTGCGGTTGTTGAACTGGTCGACCAGGTCCTTGAAGCGCAGCACCGGGCCGGCAATCAAGTGCGGGAAGATCGCCACGAACGCGGCGAAGTCAATCAAGTTGCGGGTGGCCGGGGTATCACCGCGGTACACGTCGATGATGTAGCTGATCGACTCGAAGATGTAGAACGAGATGCCGATCGGCAGCAGCACGTGAGTGATGATGAACGGCTCGAAACCGAACGAGGTGATGATTGCGTTGAGGCTGTCGACGCCGAAGTTGGCGTACTTGAAGTAGCCGAGAATGGCCAGGTCGACACCGACGCCGAGCAGCAGCCAGCGCTGTGCGGGTTTGGTGCGCACGCCTGCGGCGCCGACTTTGAGGCCGATCCAGTAGTTCCACAGGGTCACGCCGGCGAACAGGGCGAGGAAGTCGACCCGCCACCAGGCGTAGAAGATGTAGCTGGCGACCAGCAGCAGCAGGTTGCGATAGCGTTGCCCGCTTAAGTAGTACAAGCCGAGGAAGATCGGCAGGAACAGGAACAGGAACACATTTGACGAGAAGACCATCCTCGTTCTCCTGATGGATGTACGTAGCTGGGGCAGCAGCCCCCCAAACCCCCCATTGGAAACTGGGGGGGATTCATGATCTGGCGAGGGCGTTGCCCTCGTTTCGCGACACAAGGCCGCTCCTACAGAAAATCTGCGCCGCTCTGTTTTTTGTGGGAGCGGCCTTGCCGGGGCGCCGGACCGGTCGCGATGGGCCGCGCAGCGGCCCCAATCCAGCCGCCGCTATTTCTTCTCGGCCGCCGCCGGGTCATACACCCGGGTCATGTTGCCGCCCAGGCGGAAACTGTCGAACGGCTGCATGCCATGCTTGCGCGACAGCGTGTCGCCAACGCATTGGTACAGCGCGCACCACGGCTCGAGCCAGGCGTACTTGCTGTCGACCTTGAGGTCTTTCATGTCCTGTTTGACGCCGGTACGGGCAACGAACTGACGCGGATCACGTGCACCGGCCAGCACCCCTTCGCCGAGGCGCTGCAGGGCAAAGTTGTTCTCGCTACGCAAGTCGACCCCGTTGACCTTGGCGAAGCTGGCGATCATCGCCAGCGGCGGCAGAGCGTAGTTGTGGTAGGCCAGCGCGCGCTGGCGGCGCTTGAGCTCGTTAGGCAAAAAAACCTGCTCGTCGATCTGGTTGGCGCCGACGCGGTACTCCTTCACGGCCCAGTCGAACAGGTCGCGGCGGTCGGTGGCGACGGCAGTAGCCATCACCGACCAGGCGGCCCAGTAGCTGTGGTTGTTGATCTTCTCCAGCGGCAGGTCGCTCCAGTCCCTGACGGTCTGTTCGGCCAGGCGGGCGAACCATTTTTCGATGGCTTCGGCTTCGGCCTTGTGCGCCGCCAGCGGCTGCGAATTGGAGAACTTCAAGCGCAGCCAGGAGCCGCTCATGCTGCCCAGTGCCCATTTGCGCATGGACTTGCCGGTGTGGTTGTAGTCGGTCGAGAGCAAGGCGTCGGCCTGTGCCCACTGGCTCAGCCAGCCAAGCGCGCAATCGAGCTGCGCCGGGCGGCCGTCACGCATGTACTGGCCGACCATCTTGCTGACGCCACGCTCGAGGGTGGTGATGTCTTTGGTCGAGTCGCGAAAGGCTTTTTCCGAGCGCAGGTTGAGCGTCGAGCGGGCCTTGTCCGAGCCTTCGTACTTGCTGCGAAACTGCAAGGCGCCGGTGTAAGGCTTGGGCGCCTGTTCACAGCGGAACTTGCCGTCGGTGGTTTTCATCTGCTCGATGCCGGCGTAGTAACCCTGTGGGGGTATCAGCTCGGCCTGCGCAGCGCCGGCAAACAGGGCCAGGGCGAGCAGGGCAGGGGCGAAGGTCGTGCGGGGCTTGATCATGTGCACCTCACTGGCCAGCTTGCGCTGTGTGCGCAGAGCTGGCGAAGTTGTTGCGTTTGCAGAGCTTGGCTTCGACTTTCTGGGTGCCTTGTTCCGGGCCTTGCAGCTCCAGCGCGAGCAGGTTCTGGCTGGCCCAGTCTTCGTCTTCACGCAGTTGGAAGACAAAGCGCCCGTCGGTGTCGGAGGTCTCTGGTTTTTCGATCTTGATGTCCTCGTGGCGCCCGTTCAGATACCACAGGGTCGCTTGCAGGACCTTGACCGAAGTGTCTTCGAACTTGATGTCCATCTGCAGGTTACGGTTGACCAGGTCCTTGATCACGCCGCCCTTGCCGTTGACCATGACTTCGTTGGTGCCGGGCTTGAGCGTGGTGCTGGCGCTCATCTGTGCTGGGCGGTCATCGCAGCCGTTGTCGAGCAGGCCGAGGATCTGCCGCCAGATGGTTTCCTGGTCGAGGCGATACAGCGGCGAGAATTCCCAGATGAGGATCTTCGGCGGGTGGGTCTTGAACTCTTCGCTACCCAGGTACTGGATCATCGCACCTTCCAGGCCACCGCCCGGGAAGGCGACGTTGAGCACATCGGCGCCGATGTATTGCTGCAGGAAGCCCGAGAAGTTGTAGTTCTTGCCGCTGTGGCTGGTGCCGACCAGGGTGATCTCGGCATTGCCGCTGTCGCCGAACAGGTCGTCGTCGCCGGCGGCGCCTTTCGGCTCGGTGGCGAACTGGTCCATGTACTGCACGGCGTAGCTGCTGCCGCAGAGCTGGCCGGCGACGTTGTGCAGGGTGCCGGTCTTGCCCATGCGCCCGGACTTGTGGGTTTCGAATTCCTTGCGCGGGATGTCGGCGAAGGCCGGCATCTGCTGCACGCTCTTGGCGATGATCTTCGCCGCTCGTTCAGCGCCATACGGCGTCCAGTGCTGGTCGCCACGGAAGTAGAAGTCCTTGCCCTGATCGGCTGCCGCCAACTGCTCGTTGGTCAGTGGCGACAGGTCAGGCACGGTGTAGCCCATCTTGGCAAAGCGCTTGAGCATGGCCTGGTAGTTGCCCAGCGCCTTCTGGTAATCGAACGCGGCCTTGTCGGCCGGATTGAGCATGTTGCGGTTCACCAGGCCACGGGTCGGCTGATAGACCATCACCAGCTCGATGCCGCGTTTCTTGAAGGCATCGTGTACCTGCTGCAGGCGCTGGTAGCCGGCAGCGCTGGTGCTGAACTCGGTGCGCAGGTCTTCGCGGGTACGGAACAACCAGTCGCCCTGCGCCTGCACCAGGGTGGTGAAGTTCTGCTGGTAACGGGTGGTGTAGCGGCTGGCGTCGTGCGCTTCCGGACACAGCTGGCAGCATGGCTCGGCGGTGAAGCTCGGCGCCTGGACCTGTTCGGCGCGCACGCCCTGGCTGATCGCCAGCAGGGCGGCAGTCAGGCCGAGCAGTTTCATCAAAGGTGCAGTGGTCATGGTCAGCATTCCTTAATCGATCATTTCGGTCTGGCGTTCGACCGGGTCGATCAACACAGCCTTCTGCTGGCGCACCAGCAGGTCGAGGATTTCGTCCTGGCGCTCGCCGAGCACGCCATTGAGGCTGATGCCGCTGGCTTTGCGCGGGGCGAGCATGGCCACCTTGTACAGCTCGACCGACAGCGGCGAGTCGATCGACAAGGGGCCGGAGCCATTGGCGGTCAACTCGCCGCCGACCACGATCAGCGAGACCTTGGTGTCGAACGGGTCGAGGGCGATGTCGCGGTCGGTGTCGGACAGGTCCTTGATGTGCCCGTAAACACCGACCAGGCCGTTGGCCATGGCGATGTTTTCGTACAGGCGAATGTTGACGCTGTTGCGCACGCGGATGCCGTGACGACGGTTGTTGATGACCTTGTTGCCCCAGATCAGGTTGTCGCCGCTTTCGTACACGGTGATGCCGTCGGTGTGGTTGCGGTAGATCTCGTTGTAGGCAATCAGGTTGTTGACGCTGTTACGGTCGATCACTACCCCGGAGAGCTTGTTGTCGTAGCTCTTGTTGTTGAAGATCCAGCTGTCGTTGACCTCACGCGAAACGATGATGCCGTGCTTTTTCTTGGTGCCATGCACGGTGTTGCCGGCGATGATCAGGCGGTGCGAACGGTCGTGCGGGTCGATGCCGTAGACGATGTTGTCGCGGTAGGTGCTGTCCTTGACCACGAAGTCGCTGGTCTCGTAGCAGTAGAAGCCGTACCACATGTCACTGAATTCGGAACCGATGATCCAGCCGGTCGGTTCGGCGCGGCCCATTTTTTTCGCCATGTTCGGCGTGTACTGCGAGATGCTCACACCGTACGACTTGGACTGGGAGTAGCCAAAGCTGGCCATCTTGCTGTTGACGATGTAGGTCTCGGTGCCGCCCCACGACAGCAGGAACGGGCGGAACTCCTTGGGCGAGCGGAAGCTGGCCGGGCCGTTGTCCTTCTCGCGCCAGCCGGTGACCTGGGTGTCGCTGACGAACAGTTTGCCGTCGTTGACCAGAAACGCGCCGCGCTCCTGCGACAGACGCAGCTCTTTGACCTTACCGTTGATTTCCAGCACGCCCTTCTGCCCGACCACGATCGGCAAGCGTGCCAGATACACGCCCGGCGACACTTCACTCAGGTACTGCTTGGGCACTTGCTTGCTCAGCTCGGTCAGGTCGACATGGCCGTCGTCGACAAAGATCGCCTGGGGGATACCCTGCTGGCGCTGGACCCACTCGGCGGCCTTGTTGTCGCCGCCGATGAATTCCTTGAGCGATTCTTCCTGAAGCATGCGGCGCACGCTGACCTTGCCCTTGCGGCTGCGATCGATCTTGGCTTGCACCGCTTGCGCGGTGTAGCCAGTCAGATCAGGCAGCTTGGGCGGCTCCATGTGCAGCGGCTCGACTGGCGCGCTGGTCACGGTGTAGGTCTTAGCCTGCTGCAGGCCCTTGGCCGTGCCTGGCTCGGCGGCCTGAGCCACGCCTGCGGCCAGCAGCAGGGCGCTGGCGAGCAGGCTGTAGCGAAGCTTGGGTTGCAGGTTCATATCCAGTCCTCGGCGCACGTCAGAAACGCCAGATCACGTCGACAAAGGCGCGGTGCATGTACGAGTCGGCCTCTTTGCCGTAGGCATCGCCAGGCTTGAACACGCCAGCACGCAGGCGTACCAGCGCCGACGGTTCGTCGATCGACTGGCTCAGCGATGCTGGCAGCAGGCCTTGCTTGAAGTACTTGGTGACGACCACGTCCATCTCCTGGCCCAGGTCCTTCTCGCCGTTGACCAGTGGGCGGTTGACGCCTTCGTCATCGACCACCGCATTGATGCCGCTGGAGCCGATGTTCTGCTGGCCGTTGACGCGCCAGAACTTGTGGTAGATCAAGCTGGCGTCGTAGTCGTCGCGCAGCTGCCAGGAGGCGAACAGGGTGGCTGCCTGCAGGTTGCCCAGCTCACCGCGGAAGGCTTCGCCGAAGCGGTGCACCCGCGAGCGGGTGCCGGTGAAGCTGGAGCGATTGCTCTCAAGGCCGGTCTGCTCGTAGTTGTTCGAACCCTTGCTGCCGCCGCCACCGCTGCCACGGGCATAGGCCGCGCCGACTTGCCATTGCGGGTCGAGACGCAGGCGGATACCGAGATCGGTGGCCCAGGCATTGACGTCGCCGCTCTGCTTGCTCTTGGCAATCTGCTCGTCGCCGACCAGCTCGCTGTTGAGCTTGTCGCGGTCACCGGTCAGCCAGGTCAGGCTGCCCCAGTAGTTGACGGTGTGCTGGTTGCGCCAGTTGTAGGCATCGCTGTTGGCTTCCAGGCCCAGCCAGGTCAGGTCGCCGGTGCGGCGCTTGTCGAGGCCGTCGAGGCTCTCGCCGGTGTTTTTCAGGCTGCCGCTGTCATGGGTGTGGTGCGCGCGCAGGCCAACCCAGTGCCCGGGAGTCCACTGCGTGGCAACGTCGCCGTAGAAGTGGGTGCGGTCCTTGTCTTGCGGAGCCAGCTCGGTGAGGTCGGTGCGGTATTCGCTGAAGCGCTGGGCCATGCCCAGGTTGGCCCGCAGCAGGGTGGTGTCGAAGGTCCAGTTGAGCGCTTCGATGTTGCTGTCACGCCACATGCCGTCGTCGTTGCGCAGGCGCTGGCGGCCGAGCCGCAGTTGCTCGCCGGGGTAGGCGGTGAAGCCGCTGTAGCCGACCCAGAACTCGCGCATGGCCAGGTAGCTTTTGTCGGCTTTGCGGCCGTCGGCAGCGGTGTCGACGGTGCTGCCATCGTCGGACTGGCGCAGGGTGTCGGTTTCGATGGTGTCGGTGGCCGCGACCGCCTGGCCCATGGCAAAGGCGCTCCAGTTGCCACGCTCGCCGTAGACCCAAGGGCGCAGGTCCAGACCCAGGCCTTGCACATCACCGCCGGAGCGGGTGCCGAGGTCGCGGTCGTCTTCCGACTGGCCGGTGATTTTCACGTCGAGGCCAAAGTTCTTCTCGGCGGTGATATCGGCCAAGGTCGGGCACGACCAGAGCAGGGCGAAGCTCAGGCCGATCCCGGCCTTCACGAAGGGGTTGAGCGTCATAGGGAGGAATCCTCGGCGTCTTCATCGTCTTGCAGGGCTTCGATGGCCATCATGCTGTTGCCGGCTCTGGCCATGCTGCCGCGCGCCTGCTGCTCTTGCGCAAGCAGGCGCTGGGCCTGGCTGCGCTGCTCAGGCGTCAGTTGCTGATCGAGTTGCTGCAGCAGTTCGGTCGACTGCTGCGACGGGTTGGCCTGCGCCAGGCTGGCGAATACCCAGGCATTGCCAGGGTTCTGGCGGATGCCGTGGCCTTCGCTGTACAGCTGAGCCAGCGCATAGTCGGCGCTGAGCTGACCGCCGCGAGCGGCGTTGAGCAGGTGATCGACCGCCTTTTGCGGCTCGACCTGGCCGAGGTAACCACGGCGGTACAACTGGCCGAGGTAGTAATGGGCGCTGATTTCGCCGGCAGCAGCCGCGGCTTGCAGATGAGTTTCGGCTTTGGCCGCATCGGCTGGCAGAGTCTTGCCTTCGTAGTACAGGCGGCCCAGCAGCAGCTCGGCACGCGGCTGTTCGGCGGCGCGGCCTTTGTCGATGTAAGCCAGCAACTGGTCGGTGTCGCCCAGCTCGGGGAAGTCATACAGCAACTGCGCCAGGCTGACCCAGGAGGCCGGGTTGGCCGGGGCAACCTGCTCGAGCAGGTCCTTGGCGGTTTTCTCGTCGGTCTGGCCCAGGCTGCGATCAGCCAGTACCCGCGCCACGCTGTCGACCCGGCTGGCCGGTACGCTGCCGCGGGCATAGGCCGACTTGAGCTGCTCAAGCAGGGCAGTACGTTGCTCGGCCTGGTTGCGCTTCTGGTAGACGGTGGCCAGCTCGACATAGCAGATGTCGGTGCTGTTCAGGGCGGTCTTGCAGATGCGCTCGACGTCATCCAGGTGCTGATCGTAGCTGCCCTGAGTGCGGTAGAGGAGGATCTGCGCCAGGCCCGCTTCCGGGTTGCCGGCAGCGCGCCATTGTTCGATCTGTTGCTGCGCGTTGACCTTGGGGAAGCTCTGCGGGTATTGCAGATACAGCATCGCCAGCGGGATCAGGGTGTTGCTTTCGCCCTGGGCGGCTGCGCGCTTGAGCAGGCTTTCGGCCTCTTCGCGCTCGGCCTGGGTGCTGTCCGGTTTGGCTACCAGCAGGCGGCCAAGGCGGGCCTGGGCCCGCGACGAGGTGCTGGCGGCGGCGCGGTAGGTGGCTTCGGCCTGCTGCAGCTGCGCAGGGTCGCGCGAGGCCACCTGAATATCGGCCAGGCCGACCTGCGCATCGCTGTAGCCAAGATCAGCCAAGGCCTTGTAGTTGCGCTCGGCAGTGGCGGTGTCGCCACGCTTGAGCGCTTCGTTGGCCAGGCGCTGATCGGGCAGGCCGGCGCAGCCACTCAGGGCAATGGCGATCGCCAGTGAGCACCAGGTGGCTGGGCGTGCGCCGGGCGACGCCATAGGTAGGTTGAACAGGCTCATGGTCAGATCCTCTTACAGCCCACGGGCCGCAGCTTTGCTGATCAGCCAATCCAGCGAAGGGCCGCGATCGCTGTTGACCGCTGCCGGGCGACCGGCCAGTTCGGCGGGCAAGGCACCGTCGGGTTTGATCTGCACGCGGATGTCGGAGGCCAGGTCTTCGCTGTTGAGGCTTGCGCTGCTGACGATCTGGCCAGTGCGCACTTCGTCTTCACCGGCGATCTGGAAGTTAACCTTGGTGCCCGGCTTGACCTCGTCGAACTGGCGGTAGCTGAAGCGCGCCTCGATCATCGGGTTGGTGGTGCGCGGTACCAGGTGGAAGATCGGCTGGCCCTTGCTGGCGTACTGGTCGTCATCCACCAGTTGCTCGGCGACGACGCAATCACACGGGCTGGTAAGGGTGCCGGCGAGTTGCTTGCCGAACAGTTCCTCGACCTTGGCCGGCTCCAGCTGCGAGTCGTCCAGGTGGCCTTTGAGCATGTCCAGCATGCTGGTGCTGAAGCTTGCCAGTGGCGCGCCCTTGACCACTTGCCCGCCGCTCTCGACCAGGCTCTTGACGGTGCCGTCGCGGGGCATGGTCACGGTGGTGGTCGGCACGGCGACCACACCGGCTTCGGCGTGGCTGACGAAGTACATGCCATACAGCGACTTGGCGACAAAACCAAAGGCGGCGATACCGACCACGAACACGCCCAGGGTCACGGTCACGGCACGCAGGCGGGCAAACGCGCTCAGACCCGAGCCGCCGTCCTTCTGCTTGCGCGCCTTGGTGAAGTTGTCGCGTTGCAGGGTACTGAGCACGTCACCGGCAGTGATCAACTCGCCCGACAGGTGCGAGGTGATGATGTGGCGCAGGGTGGCGATGTCACGTGGCTCGAGGTTCTGGAACTCCGCACCGGTACGGCCGGTGGCGGCGTCGCTGGTACGCACCAAAAACTCGATGTCCATCGACAGGCCGAGGTTGTCGACCACGAACTGCAGGCGACCGCGGATCACTTCGCCGATCGGCAGTGCGCGCTTGGCCTGGAAGGACAGGCCGCCAGCAGACAGGTCATCGACCTTGGCCTCTTGCGGCTCACGGTTGCCGTCCACAAAACGCAGCTTGGCGGGGATACGCACCCGGGCGTGTTGGCGCTGGGCTTCGGACTCATGCACGACATTGACGTTGACGGCGTTATTCATGGCGATTTCAAGTTCCTGTTAGTTCTGATCCGGAGGGGCTCACACGACCATGAACAGCACAGCAACGAAGATGCTGGCCGCCGAGAAGGTCATGGTCCGCGAGGACCAGGTGTTGAACCATTGTTGAAAGCTGGCAAGGTCACGCTTGAGGGCAGTTGGCTGACGCGTCCAGGACTGCTTGTCGAGGCGGAAGAACACGTAGATCTTCATCATCGCGCCGACGATCTGGTTGTAATAAAGGATCACGGGATAGGCCGGGCCGACCTTGTGCCCCGAGCACAGCAGCATGATCGTCAGAATCAGCCGGGTGATGCCGATCCACAGCAGGTACACCAGCAGGTATGCCATGCCGAATTTCAGGCTGGCGATCACCGCCACGGTCAGCCCGAGCAGGCTGGTCCACATCGACACGCGCTGGTCGAACAGCACCAGGCTGGTGAACGGGCCGAGGCGTTTCAGGCCCAGGCCAAGGGCGCGCGAGTTCTGCCGCAGGTTGTTGCCGTACCAGCGGTACATCAGTTTGCGGCTGGCCTTGAGGAAACTCTTTTCCGGCGGGTGCTCGACCGTGTTGATCGCCGCGTCCGGTACGTAGAAGGTGTCGTAGCCAAGGCGCATCAGGCTGAACCAGCTCGACTTGTCGTCACCGGTAAGGAACTTGAAGCGGCCCAGGCGCCAGTGCATCAGCGAGTCGCTTTCGACGTCGGCGATGAACTCGGGGTTGGTCACCACGCTGGCGCGGAACATCGACATGCGCCCGGTCATGGTCAGCACGCGCTTGGACAGGGCCATCGAGCACATGTTGATGTGGCGCTGGGCGAAGCGCAGCTTGTGCCACTCGCTCATGACGTAGCCGCCGCGCACTTCGCAGAATTCGTTGGTGGTCAGGCCACCGACATTGGGGTACAGCTTGAACCAGGGTACGGTCTTGCGCACGATGCCGTCGCCGAGCACGGTGTCGCCGTCGATCACGGCCACTACGGCATGCTGGTCGGGCATCATCCGCGAGATGGCACGGAAGCCGAAGGCCAGGCCATCACGCTTGCCGGTACCGGCAATACGCACGAAATCGAGGGTGACGTGCTCTGGTGGGTTGTATTTGGCCCACAGGCTTTTCACCAACAGCTCATCGCACTTTTCCACCAACGAGCAGACCACGGTGGTCGGGTAGCCGCAATTGATCGCTTCGCGAATCACCGAGCTATACACCTGTGCGGTGGTCAGCGCATCGATGCGAAAGCTGGTGACCATCAGGTACACATGCGACGGCGCGGCGTCGTCGCCCAGCTTGCGTACCTTGTTGCGCAGGTACGGATAGACGCCATACAGGAAGATCATGCCGCGGATGAAATGGGTGGCGCCCATCGAGTAACGCCAGATGCCGACCGCACCGACCAGGAAGATGAAATGCTTCGACTCGGAATCGAAGATGTCGCTGGGCAGGGCCAGGGCGATCAACATGAGCAAGCTCATGTAGAGCAGCCATCCGGCGCACTGCATCAGTACTGTCTGGAACCTATGCATGTTCGGCATCCGTCACGAAATTCAGTAAAGAGCGGGGCCTTGCGGCCCCGCGTCAGGCTGGCTTACCAGCAGATGCCTTCGGTGCGGCTGGTGCTGCAGGTGGGCTTGCTCATGAAGCCAACCAGGTCGATCACTTGCTTGCCGGCCGGCGCTTGCTGGGCAAGGGCGCGGAACTGCTCGTCACGGTTGCCGAGAATGATGATTTCGGCGTCGTTGATGACTTGCTCGAAGTTGGCGTTGAGCAGCGACGAGACGTGCGGGATCTTCGACTCGATGTACTCTTTGTTGGCGCCGTGGACACGGGCGTACTCAACGTTCTGGTCGTAGATGTTGAGCTGGTAGCCTTTGCCAATCAGGCGCTCGGCCAGTTCCACCAGCGGGCTCTCGCGCAGGTCGTCGGTGCCGGCCTTGAAGCTCAGGCCGAGCAGGGCGATCTTGCGTTTGTCGTGGCTCTCGATGATGTCGAAGGCGTTCTGCACCTGCGATTCGTTGCTGCGCATCAGCGAGTCGAGCAGCGGGGCACGTACGTCGAGGCTGGCAGCGCGGTAGGTGAGGGCGCGCACGTCCTTGGGCAGGCACGAGCCGCCGAAGGCGAAGCCTGGGCGCATGTAGTACTGCGACAGGTTGAGCACGGTGTCCTGGCAGACCACGTCCATTACTTCGCGGCCATCGACGCCGACCGCCTTGGCGATGTTGCCGATCTCGTTGGCGAAGGTGACCTTGGTTGCGTGCCACACGTTGCAGGTGTACTTGATCATTTCGGCAACGGCGATGTCCTTGCGGATCACCGGCGCATCGAGCTCTTCGTACAGTGCTTGCAGGACGTCGCCGCTGGCGGTGTCGAACTCGCCGATGACAGTCATCGGTGGCTGGTCGTAGTCCTTGATCGCGGTGCTTTCACGCAGGAATTCAGGGTTGACCGCGACACCGAAGTCGACGCCGGCCTTTTTCCCCGAGCAGTCTTCCAGGATCGGGATGACCACGTTCTTGACGGTGCCCGGCAGCACGGTGCTGCGCACCACGATGGTGTGGCGGCTGGCTTTGTCACGCAGCACGTAACCGATTTCGCGGCAAACCGATTCGATGTACTCAAGGCCCAGGTCGCCGTTTTTCTTGCTTGGCGTACCCACGCAGATCATCGACACGTCGCTGGCGCGGATGGCCTCGGCGAAGTCGGTGGTGCCACGCAGCCGGCCATTGGCGATGCCCTGTTGCAGCAGTTGCTCAAGGCCCGGCTCGACGATTGGCGACTTGCCCTTGTTGATCAGGTCGATCTTGGTCTGCGACACATCCACACCAATCACTTCATGGCCCCGTGCCGACAGGCAGCCTGCACACACTGCACCCACATAACCCAAACCAAAAATGCTGATACGCATCGCTTTCACCTCAAGTGTTTATCACGCCGACTCTTCCACGGAAGTGCCGGCCGGTTTGATTAACCAGCATTAATTCGGGCGCACTTTGCCGAGGCGAGTGCACACTTCACCGAACGCAGGCATGAATAAATCCGGAGTGCACAACGGTGTGCACTCTAAGTAGGCAGTCAAAGACCGATCATTAAAAAACGTGCCCTGAAATGCAGCCGTCTTTACTGCAGCGCGCTACGTGGCGAACTGCTGTGCTTGTTCTTTCAAGTGGATAAATCCTTTGAAATCAACCACTAGGACGTTTAAAAGGGCTTGCATCTCCTTCAGCTGGCAGCGCGCTTGGTGGTTGCCGTGGCGTCTGCCTAAGTTCTTCGGCCGGGTAGTAGGTACCTGCCGCTTGTCATCTGTAAGTCATCTCTCACCTGCAGCGATGAAGATTCGTTACGGGTCCTATGAGGGGCACCTTGGGGGCAAAGTTCCTGAACCGAAACTGACGAAATGAAAGATTTCTAAATATTTATCTAAGTGCGCATAGTTGCATGGTGATAGCACGCGACGGTTTCACCCCGGTATATAAAGGGTGAAAACCCAGCGGGATGGTTATATGCCATCACCGGAAAAATAATTGCAAAATTCGTCAAAAAACTACGAACGGTCTGCTGGCGCGGGGCGTCGAGCTTGGCTTGTCGATTATTTGGCGCCTGATGTTTGGCGTTTAATGCCGCTCCGCCCCGTCTATCACGCGGTGCTCTGCAATTGGGCTCACATGCCGTAACAGAGCAAGACCTTACGAACCCTAAGGGTTAAGGCGGGGGTGCCGTTAGAGATGATGGATGAGCTGCAGGTGCTGGCCTGGAACGATGGAGCGTCGTGGGCAGCCTTGGATCAGAAGTCACCTTCAGCAGCCAGTGAGCAGCGCCCATCCGATGAAGGGTGCGCGCTGCCAGCCAGCAGATCCGATCCACGGAGCTGCCCAATAGGGAAGAGTCAATATGAGAAATCTGATGGTAGGCATCATGGGCGTTGTATCCCTGTCCACTGTGGGGCTGGCGCATGCTGGGCCGCCTGTAGAGGTAACATTCAAAAATATGGGGTCGGCGAAAGCGACCCTGAAAATAGTTACTTCCAATGAGTCCAGCACTTACTTGGCTGCCAAGCCAAAGCCCGCTGAAGAAGTCCCTGCTGGGGCTAGCAATAACTTTACGGTACAGCGAGTAATTAGTCCTGACGTGAACGCGGCTATGGTGCGATACACGATCGGTCAGAAGACGTGTGCTTTCGGCACCACGTTTCAGATGCGCGTGTTGCCCGGGGGAATAAAAAAGCCGGAATGGACCAAAACGGCCACCCCGTCTGGGGGAGCCACCTGTACGGCGATCATTACTGCTACTGCTGCTAATTACTCATGGCGAGTTGAGTTCGTGATGAAGTAGCGTTTTACCCAACAGCGCCGCCCGCTCAAGTGTAACGAGTGGGTTGCGCATGATCTGGGCGTGCGCTTAATCCAAGGCGGGCGCTCGAAATGAACAGGTGCATGATGCAAATAAAGAATAATGAATTCACCCTGAATAGCGCCAGTGAGGTACGAGTTTCCGGACACAATACTGGCGATCAAAGCTCACCTGTAAATGGTTTGGTTGTCAGCGAAAACAGCCAGGAAACCCTATCATCCCTTGCTCAGAGGCTCAGTGCAGCTGAACAACGCGCAAGTGCTCGTGACAGTCAATTAAGCCGTAAGGAACTAACCGCTCTGGCTGCATCCATCAGAGGAAAAGTGTATGGCGCAAGTTACGATTTCAACAAAGCAAAACATGATGCAGAATTACCTGGCAGCGATGACCCTCAGTGGCTTGCAAGTGCCCGGCAAGCGACGGATTTTATCAATGGTCGAAGTGATAACCCATTCTTTGGCATGAGTGCACAGCAGTTGAGTGTTATTGCCTATGACGAAGGAGGTTCGTTCACGACTAATGAACGTCAGGCGGCGATGATTGAGTCAGGTCGGCAGTACAGTGAATGGTCAAAGTCTGTTGTTGGGAAAATGTGGGATGAGTATCAGCAGAGAGGAAAAAGTACCGAAGGTCTTAAGGAGATCTTGGCATATTACAAGGCGCTGCCAGCAATAGAGGAATCACGTTACGGTAATTACGAAGTGGAAATCATGCTTCAGCTGGACTTGCAGGAAATTGACTGGCCAGAATTCAATACGTCGCTTCTGGACATGGTCGCCAACGAATGGAAACCAGCTAATGAACGCGAGGATGCGGCCGGCGACGAGGGCAGCGCCAAAGGTCTTGGCAACGAGGCAAGTCCCTCATGAGCGCCGCCATCTCGCTTGAACACGTCCACCGTTCACTCGGCGGCGAGGTGATCCTTGGTGATGTCTCTCTGTCGATCGCTCATGGTCAATCCTGCGCCATCGTTGGCCCGTCAGGCTCTGGCAAAAGCACGCTGCTTAACCTGATCGGTCTGCTCGATGAACCCTGTCATGGCCGTGTGCTGATCGGTGGTGAGAACATGACCGGTGCCAGCGGTGCGCAACGGGCAATGATGCGTAACCGCAGCATCGGCTTTGTCTTCCAAAGCTTCCACTTGCTGCCGCGCTTGACTGTGCTGGACAACGTTGCCTTGCCGCTTTTTTATCGCGGCATGCCTGTGCCGCGGGCCAGATGCGCCGCACGACGGCAGCTGCAGTTGGTCGGGTTGGGGGCGCGCATGAGCCATCGGCCAGCCGAGCTTTCCGGCGGCCAGCGTCAACGCGTCGCGATCGCCCGCGCGTTGGTCGGCGAGCCGCAGTTGTTACTCGCCGATGAGCCCACCGGCAACCTTGATGGCGAAGCAGCGGCAGATGTGCTTGAGCTATTGAAAGCGCTCAATCGTGAGCGCGGTGTGACGCTGTTGCTGGTCACTCATGATCCCGCGATGGCCAGCCACATGCAGCGCTGCTTGAACGTGCGGGCAGGGCAGGTCGGCGATGCTCGCTGAACATTACGGGCCGAGCGCTTCTCAGCGGCTGGCCGAATCGATAGCAAACCTAGGCACGATGGGGCGTCGCGCCTGGCTGGGCTTGTTGGGCGTTGCGGTGGGCTGCGCCGCAGTGGTGGCGTTGCTCAATGTCGGCCATAGCGCCGCCTTGCAATCTCGGCAGTTATTTCAAGGCATGGGCAGCGAGTTGCTGGTCGCCACTTTGCAGCGTGATAGCGAGACCCCGGCGATGACGGCTCAGCCGCCGCAGCTGTCAGCGGTTTCACCACTGTTGATCAGCGCAGCGCCGCTGGCGATGGCGCCGGTCGAGGTTCGTCTGGGCGCTATCAGTGAAGCGCTCATGGTCACAGGCAGTACACCGGCGTTAGCCACTGTTCTCGACCTGACCGCCGACCAGGGACGGTTGTTGTCAGAGCATGACGCCCACAACGCTTACCTGCTGCTGGGGGCGATCGCTGCGCAGCAACTGCAGGCCAGCGTGGGTGACCAATTGCAGCTGGGTCGCTATCTGTTCGAAGTGATCGGCATCCTTGGCCCGATAGGCTACAACCCGTTGCTGCCAGTGGCGGTCGATGACGGCTTGCTGATACCGCTGCAAGCCATGCGCCGCTTGTCATCGGCACCGCAGATCAGCGCGGTAGTGGCGCTGGCGCGCGATTCACAAAGCGTGCGCGTTGCTGCTGATGAATTGGCCGGTGATCTGCGCATGCAACTGCCCGGCGCTGAAGTCGAAGTGCAGGTACCCCAGCAGTTGCTTGATGGCATGGCCAGCCAGGCGCGTCTGTTCAGCTGGTTGTTGGCAGGCCTGGGCGCTATCGCACTGCTGGTTGGCGGCGTAGGCGTCATGAATGTAATGCTGATGAGCGTCATCGAGCGGCGGCGTGAGATCGGCGTACGCATGGCGCTCGGCGCACGGCCTGTGGATATCGCTTGGTTGTTTCTGCTCGAGGCGGTGATTCTGGCAAGTGGCGGGGCTGTGCTTGGTTCGATGGTTGGGGTACTGGCCGCCTGGTTGTTCGCTTGGCTGTCGGGCTGGGATTTTGCCCTTGATCCCTGGTCGATACCGCTGGGCGTGGTCAGTGCGCTGCTGATCGGGGTGTTCTTCGGCCTGCAGCCGGCGCTGGCTGCTGCGCGTTTGCAACCCGTGGCAGCACTGCGTGATGAATGACCGGATGATGCGCTGCTGCCTGCTGCTGTGCCTGCTGCCTGGTATCACCACAGCCGCCTTGCGCTCGCCTGGCCAGATCATCCCCGGGGCGGTTTCGGCCAAGGCGGTTGCAGCTCGTGACGAGCTGGTGTTGAGTCTGAGCGACGCGATTGCCTTGGCCTTGCGCGACAACCGCAGTATTCGCAGTGCTTACTTGCAGCGCATTGCTGACAAGTTCGAGCTGCGCGTTGCAGCTGATCGCTACGCGCCACAACTTTCCTTCAAGGCGCAGTATCAGGCCAACCGCAATCAGGACGATCGCTATCGCCAGGCGGAGTTAACGCCCAGCGCGAGTGTGCTGACGGCTTACGGCACCCGCGTGAGTCTCGACTGGGCGTACGGCCAGACTCGGGGCAATGCAGCTGGGCCGCGTTATCGTGACGGCGCTAACCTGATGCTGATCCAGCCGCTGCTCAGAGGTGCAGGGCGTGACATAGCCATGGCACCTTTGCATCAGGCGGAACTGGCCGAGCAAGCCAATCGACTGGCCCTCAAAGATCAGGTGTCACACACCATCACCCGCATCATTGGCTTGTATCGCGACCTGTTACGTGCGCAGGAACAACTAAACATCACCGATGATGCACGGCAACGGGCCAGCCAACTGATTGCCGTCAATCGCGAGCTGATCGCCGCCGGACGCATGGCCGCGTTCGAGATTGTTCAGGCCGAAGCAGAGCTGGCCAATCAGGAACTGGCTCTGGAGGGCAGTCGTAATAACTTGCACGCTGGCCGCCTGGCGCTGCTGCAAGCACTGGCTCTGGATCTGGACACGCCCTTGCGCGTTAGCGAAGAGGCGGAAGCCGAGCCGATCGGGCTAGATCCGAGGCGAGCTTTAGCCCAGGCTGAAGCCTTACAGCCGATCTATCTGCTGCAGTTGCTGGCCGATCAGCAAGCAGACCTCGATCTGCGCCTTGCCAAGGATCAGCAGCGCTGGGACTTGTCGTTGATCGGTGCTACCAGCCAGGCCCGTGAGCGGCCAAGTTCCGGCAAGGTCTGGGAACACTATCTGGGGTTGCAGTTGGAAATCCCAATTGCTGACTTGAGCCGGCGGCAAGGGCTGGTGCGGGCCCAAGTCGCCGTTGATAGTCGACGCTTGCAACTGGCCGACGCCCGTCAGCAACTGCAGCGCGAGGTTGTCGATGGCGTGCGCGAAGTGCAGGTCAGTTGGCGCCAGTTGCAAATCGCCGGGCGAGCACTGGATCTGTCACGGCGCAAGCTCGCCATCGAACAGGAGAAGCTAGCGCTCGGCCTGTCGAGCAACTTTCAGGTGCTCAGTTTCGAGAGCGATCTGCGCGGCGCACAGAGTGCACGGCTGGACGCGCAGATCGCCTATTTGAATGCGCAGACCGCCCTTGACTTGATTCTGGGCACGACATTGGACAGCTGGGACGTGGCCATCAATGACTAGGCAGCAGGTGTTGGCAATTTCGATGCTGGTGCTTGGCTGGCTTCTGCTGAGCCCATGGCGCCCTTGGCCGGCAGAGCTGAGCGAGAATAGCGTCGGGTCATGGCTGCGGATCGAGCCGCAACTCATCGAGCAGCGCCTTGGCGTGCTCGGGCGGATTCAGGCTGTTCGTCAAGTGACCGTGGCGGCGCCGTTTGCCGGCCTGCTTCAGGCGCTGCCGATAGCGCCGGGGCAGCAGGTGGCAGCGGGAGATATCATTGCTGTACTCGACACTGCTGAACTGGACCCGCAGGTTCGCCAAGCTGAAGCGCAGCTGCTGCAGAGCCAGCGCGCGTTGCGGCAACTGCAAGCCTGGGCAAGCGGCTCGGAGATGGCCCAGGCCAAACGTGCGCAGGCTATGGCCAGCAGCAGCCTGGAGCTCGCGCAGGTAGCCTTGAAGCAGACGCAGCGGCTGTTCGACCGGGGTATCGTCGCCCGTCAGGAAGTGGAGGCCTTGCAGCAACAAATGGTGATGCTGCAGCAGGACCTGCTTGATGCCAGGCAGCATCTGCGACAAACCCGTGAGCGCGGGCAAGGCGTAGATTTGCGACTGGCGAGCATTGAACTCGACGCTGCTCAAGCGCGCCAGCGCGAGTTGGCGGCGTTACGTAACCAGCGCGAGGTACGCGCACCGTTCAGTGGGCTGCTGGTGCCTCGGCCAAGCGAGGACCGCCAACTTGCGCTGCAAGTCGGCCAGTTGGCCAGTCAAGGCACGCCGCTGTTTGTGCTGGTCGATCTGAGCCAGTTACAGGTGCGCGCCGCACTGGAGCAAAGCGATCTGCATAAGGTCCACGAGGGGATGTTCGTGCAGGTAAGCGGGGATGGGTTTGCTGGGCACACGCTGAACGGCCGGGTCGTCGCGGTTGGTCAGCAGGCCAGGACCGAGGAAGGGCAGGGCGCCTGGTTCGATTTGTTGATTGCTCTGGATACTCAGCCAGATCCGGTCGCGCTGGGCGTTCGGCTGGGGATGAGCGCGCAGGTGACCGTGTTGCTGTACAGCAATGAGCAAGCGCTGGCGGTGCCCGTAGCGGCGCTGCGTACTGACGACGACAGTGGCCACTACGTGCTGTATCGCGCGGACGACTATCAGCCAGGGCGCAATGTTGTCGTCACTCCCCTGCGCGCAGTGCCGCAAGGCGTCGAAGTTCAAGGGCTGGAGGCGGGTTGGGTCTGGGTGGAGTAAGACGCTGCCAATAAGCACCTCCTTTGGCGTGCAGGAGCGGCCTTGTGTCGCGAAAGGCGCGCGTAGCGTGCCCTCATTTTCAGCTTCGCCGCCGACATCGCCGGGCCCGCTTTGCGGGCCTTTCCGACCGGTCCGGCGCCCCGGCAAGGTCGCTCCTACAGGTGATCGCGCAGAAACACCAGCTGATCCGGCTTCGACTGCTCAACACTGTAGTAGTACCCCTGCACATCGAACTGCTTGAGCTGCTCCGGATCGGCGATCCGCTCCTGGATCACGAACCGGCTCATCATCCCGCGGGCTTTCTTGGCGTAGAAGCTGATGATCTTGTACTGGCCGTTCTTCCAGTCCTTGAAATCGACGTTGATGATCCGTGCCTTGAGCGCGCTGCGTTTGACCGCACTGAAGTACTCGTTGCTGGCCAGATTGAGCAGCACGTCGTCGCCTTGCTCGGCCAGTGCCTGGTTCAGCCATTCGCTGATGCGCGTGTCCCAGAAGGCGTACAGGTCCTTGCCGCGTGGGTTGGCCAGCTTGGTGCCCATCTCCAGGCGGTAGGGTTGCATCAGGTCGAGTGGGCGCAGCAGGCCGTAGAGGCCGGAGAGCATGCGCAGGTGATCCTGGGCGTAGCTGAAGTCGTCTTCACTGAGGCTTTCGGCGTCGAGGCCGGTGTATACGTCACCTTTGAACGCGAGCAGCGCTTGTTTGGCATTGTCTGGGGTGAAGTCTGCGCTCCAGCTGCCAAAGCGTGCGGCGTTGAGGCCGGCGAGTTTGTCCGAGAGGTGCATCAGCTCGCTGATCTGTGCCGGGCTCAGGTCGCGCAGTTGGCTGATCAGCGCCTGCGAGTGATCCAGATACTGCGGCAGGGTGAAACGCTCGGTCACCGGCGGGGTGTCGTAGTCGAGGGTTTTGGCGGGGGAAATCACCGTCAGCATCGGGTCGGCTCCTGAAATCGAATGGCGTCGATTCTACGGGCTGAACCGGGCAAGTCCAAACTATGCCGACGATAGTCACAGAACATCGTCGAGGGCCGCGCTATAGTGCCGGCCAGGATGAAATGGAGAATTTGATCGTGCGCATTGCCTTGGCCGTGCTGGCCAGTGTGTTGAGCCTGGCCGTGCAAGCCGCCCCGGTCGTCCCGGCCAGCTTTGATCGCAGCCTGTGGCCTGAGCAACTGGACAGCCCGGTGCTGTTCGATGTGGCGTCGCGGGCCGAGATCCTGTCGTTTGCCCAGGTGCTGCAGGAGAGCGAAATGCTCGACGAGCCGGCGCTGGCGGCGCGGCTTCAGCTCAGGCAGGTCAACCTGCCGGTAGTGCGTGCGGTGCGGGCGCGGATGTGGCAGCGGCTGTGGCAGAACTACCAGCAGGCCCAGCGCAGTTGCGAGCAGGATGCGTCGTTCTGCTATCCGCTCGAGTCGATGGCCGAATTGCGCACCCGGGCGGCCACGTTCAATGCCGATGTCGGCGAGTTCTATGTCGGCTGGACCGAACCCAGCCATAGCTTCCATCGGCGCTACCTGGATGAACAGCTGCGCAAGGCGGCGCTGTTCCCGCAGACCAGCAGCGAGATTGAACGGCTGTCCAGCCGCGAACGCAACGGCGATGAACTGAATGACCGGATGTTCCTGCTGACCTTTGTTGGCGGACCAGGCGGGCAGGGCAGCAGCACCGACAACCTGGCCGATTACCTGCGCCGGCAGAAACTCAACGCCACCTTCTTCGTCCTTGGCAACCGCCTGCAGCAGCGCCGCGACAGCGGCGCTGGCCGATTGCAGGACGTGTACCGCAAGCAGTGCGTCGGCATCCAGGGCTGGGAGTACCGCTCCCACGCGCAATGGCAGGGTTGGCAGGATTCGCTGCGCCGCAGCCAGGCGTGGGTGCAGGCCGAGTTGCCCGAGCAGTACGTGCCGCTGTTCCGTCCGCCCTATGGCCAGCGGCGCAGCGATGGTGAGGCGTTCATGGCCAGCGAAGGGCTGCAGGTGTCGTTATGGGATATCGACGCAATGGACGATGGCGCACTGACCGCCGAGGCATCAGCCCAGCGTGTGGTGACGCTGATGCTGTTGTGGCGCAAGGGCGTTATTCAGTTTCATGACAACCAGATCAAGGCTCAGCCGGCGCTGGAGTGGTTGCTGCAGCACACGGTGCAGAGCGGTATCGGTTGGCAGGACTGCAAGGAATACGGGCGCGGCGCAGACGCTGGCGCAACGGCGCAGAGCGGCGTAGGCGGATGATGACGATCGAGCTTGATATATGACTCTAGACCCATGCCGAGGCTTCGCCAAGGTCGGTTCGTCATTCGGAAAAATAAACTTCATCAACACGTAAAAAAGCTTTTTTTGTTCATCGTTTTTGCGGTATGAAAGAACCAGACAGCCGATTCCTGCAGCACAGGTGGCGTCATCCAGACCCTCCTTTGCCAGGTGAGCCCCCCGCCCGTAACAACGCGGATACGGGGAGAACGGCGTCACTCTGCGACGCAGCCAGAATGCGTCGCGCGGTTCTGACATAAGGTGCCCGAGTATGGATGACCATGGACGCAACCCTTCCTCCAGCAAGCCAATCCTGTATGTGCTCGATACCAACGTCCTGATCCACGATCCCAACGCCCTGCTCAACTTCGAGGAGCACCACGTCGCTATCCCGATGACGGTGCTGGAGGAACTCGACAAGCTCAAGACGGGCACAAAGACCATCGCCGCCGACTGCCGCCAGGCCATTCGCCTGATCGACCAGACCCTTGCCGACGCGTCACCCAATGACGTCGAACAGGGCGTGCCGATCCAGCGTGGCAAAAGCGGACCGAAGGGCTTCCTGTCGATCCTGATGGGCCCGCGCAGCGAGCCCAATCGCCTGCTGCCGGAAAACCTCGCTGACAACATCATCATCAACCAGCTGCTGGAACTGCGCGCCAAACGTGCGGATCTGGACGTGGTGCTGGTCACCAAAGACATCAACATGCGCCTCAAGGCGCGCGCCTGCGGCATTGCCGCCGAGGACTACAGCACCGACCAACTGGTTGACGACGTATCGCTGTTATCCAAGGGCTATCACTCGGTCAGCGGTTCGTTCTGGGACCGCGTCAACAAGGTCGACACGCGTCAGGAGCGCGGCCGTACCTGGCACCGGGTACAACTGACCGACCCGTTGCCGTCGGTGCACGTCAACGAGTTCATCATCGACGAGCAAGGCTTCGTCGGCTGGGTCAAAGGCATCCGCGAGGGCGAGTTGCTGTTGCTCGACCTGCACCAGGAGCCGCTGTTGCACCAGGAAGCCTGGGGCCTGAAACCGCGTGACATCCACCAGAGCCTGGCGCTTTTCGCCTTGCTCGATCCGGATATCCACCTGGTCAACCTGACCGGCGCAGCGGGTTCGGGCAAGACCATCCTGGCGTTGGCGGCAGCCATCGAACAAACCATGGTCAGCAAACGCTACCGGCGCATCATCGCCACCCGCAGCGTGCAGGGGCTGGACCAGGAGATCGGCTTCCTGCCCGGTACAGAGGCGGAGAAGATGGAGCCTTGGCTGGGCGCTATCACCGACAACCTCGAAGCCCTGCACATGGACGATGAGAGTACCCACGGCAGTGTCGAGTACATCCTTGAACGGGTACCGCTGCAGTTCAAATCGCTGAACTACATCCGCGGTCGCAGTTTCCAGCAGAGCCTGATCCTGATCGATGAATGCCAGAACCTAACCCCGCACCAGATGAAAACCATCATCACCCGTGCCGGTGCTGGCTCCAAGGTGGTCTGCCTGGGTAACCTGGCGCAGATCGACACCCCTTACCTGTCCGCAACCAGCTCGGGCCTGACCTACCTGACCGAGCGCTTCAAGGACTTCCCCCACGGCGTGCACATCACCCTGCAGGGTGTTCCGCGCTCGGTGCTCGCCGAGTACGCCGAGTCGCATATGTAAACCATCTGGCCGGGCGGTTCGCCGCCCGGTTATTTTCGCTGCGAAAAGCTGACTTGCAGGTTTACACTCTCTGCTCCCTTCACAGGAGCAGAGCAGTGCTGACTCATCTCGATTCCCAGGGGCGTGCCAATATGGTCGACGTCACTGAAAAAGCCGTGACCCAGCGCGAGGCAGTGGCCGAGGCGCGTGTACGCATGTTGCCGCAGACCCTGCAGATGATCGTCGACGGTGATCACCCCAAGGGTGATGTGTTCGCCGTGGCGCGCATTGCCGGTATCCAGGCGGCGAAAAAGACCAGTGATCTGATCCCGCTGTGCCATCCGCTGATGCTCACCAGCGTCAAGGTCGAGCTCACGGCCGAGGGCGTTGATGCCGTGCGTATCGTTGCCCGCTGCAAGCTCGCCGGGCAGACCGGGGTGGAGATGGAAGCACTGACGGCTGCCAGCGTCGCCGCGCTGACCATCTACGACATGTGCAAGGCCGTCGACAAAGGCATGGTCATCGAACAGGTGCGCCTGCTGGAGAAGGTCGGCGGCAAGAGCGGCGACTTCAAGGCGGCTGCGCAATGAACGTCGAGGTGGTGTACTTCGCCCGTTACCGTGAGCTGCTTGGGCGCGACGGTGAGCGCCTGGAGGGTGACTTCGGATCTGTCGAAGCAGTCCGCCAGGCACTGCTTGGCAAAGGCCCGGAGTATGCCGTGCTCGCCGAACAGAATCTGATGTGCGCGCGCAACCAGGACCTTTGCCGTTTGGCTGAACCACTGGCAGATGGCGACGAAGTGGCGTTTTTCCCACCGGTGACCGGAGGCTGAACATGGCCGTACGAGTGCAGCAACAGGCGTTCGATCCCGGCGCCGAGGTCAATGCCATGCACGCAGCCAATGCCGGCGTCGGTGCGGTGGCGAGTTTTGTCGGCTATGTGCGCGACTTCAACGATGGCCGCGAAGTGGCGGGGATGTTTCTCGAGCACGCCCCCGGCATGACCGAAAAGGCCCTGACAAAGATCATCGTCGAAGCCGAGCAGCGTTGGCCGTTGCTCAAGGTCGAGGTGCTGCACCGTATAGGGACGCTTCAGCCCGGCGAGCCGATCGTTTTTGTCGGCGTCGCCAGCGCGCACCGTCAGGCCGCCTTCGATGGCTGCAACTTCATCATGGATTACCTGAAAACCCGCGCGCCGTTCTGGAAGAAAGAAACTACCGGAGACGGACCACGCTGGGTCGAGGGCAGGCACAGCGATCAGCAGGCTGCCGAACGCTGGTAGTTCGGCAGGGCCTGCGATCGGACTATCAGTGCGCCTTGCGCGGCACCGCCTGGAGCAGTTCGTCAGGCGGCATTTCGCACTTGATCTTGCGACCCAGCAGGGCTTCGATGCCCGGCAACTGATACGAGTCGTCTTCACCCGCAAAACTGATCGAGATGCCAGCGGCGCCAGCGCGACCGGTGCGGCCGATGCGGTGCACGTAGTCGTCCGGATCCTCCGGCAGGGTGAAGTTGATCACGTGGCTGATGCCATCGATGTGAATCCCGCGCCCAGCAACGTCGGTGGCGACCAGTACGGTAACGCGCCCTTCGCGGAAATTCTCCAGCGTGCGGATACGCTTGTGCTGCGGCACATCGCCTGAAAGCTGGGCAGCGTTGATGCCATCGCGCACCAGGCGCTCTTCGATACGCCGCACTTCGTCCTTGCGGTTGGCAAAGACCATCACCCGTTCCCACTTCTGCTGGGTGATCAGGTTGTACAGCAGCTTGTACTTGTCGCTGCCGGCAACGGCGTAGACGTGCTGCTCGACAGTTTCGCTGGCGACGTTTTCCGGCTCGATCTCGACGATCGCCGGGTTGATGGTCCACTGCTTGGCCAGGTTCATCACGTCGTCGGTGAAGGTCGCCGAGAACAGCAGCGTCTGCCGTTCGCTCTTCGGCGGGGTCTGGCGAATGATCTGCCGGACTTGAGGGATGAAGCCCATGTCGAGCATGCGGTCAGCTTCATCGAGCACCATCACTTCGACCATGTCCAGGTGCACTTCGCCGCGCTGGTGGAAGTCCAGCAGGCGGCCCGGGGTGGCCACCAGAATGTCGCAGTGCCGGGCTTCAAGCGCTTTGAGCTGCTTGTCGAAGTCCATGCCGCCAACAAAGGTCATGACGTTGAGGCCGCTGTACTTGGTCAGGTCGGCGGCGTCCTTGGCGATCTGCACCACCAGCTCGCGGGTCGGCGCGATGATCAGCGCACGCGGCTCGCCCATGTAGCGCTCTTTCGGCGGCGGCGTCTGCTGCAGCTGGGAAATGATCGAAATCAGAAACGCGGCCGTCTTGCCGGTACCGGTCTGGGCCCGGCCGATGGCGTCCTGACCGCGCAGGGTATAACCCAGCACCTGGGCCTGGATCGGTGTGCAGTACGGGAAGCCGAGGTCTTGAATGGCATGCATCAGCTCGTTGCTGAGCTTGAAGTCGTGGAAGCGGGTCTTGCCTTCCTGAGCTTCGACTACGAAGTCTTCCGGCTTCCACAGGCTGGCCTGTGGCTTGGGCTTGCGTTCGCGGCGAGGCTTGGCTTGCGCAGGCTTTTCGCTGCGCGGCGATACAACCGGCGCAGCAGCAACGGCAGGCTCGGGGTGAGGCTTAACCTCGGTAGCAGGCGGTAGAACCGCAGGTGCGGGTGCTGTCTCAGTGGCTTGGGGAGCAGCCGTTTGCGGTGCGGCGTCTCCCTTGCGGAATATCTTTTTCAGTGCCTTCAGCACGGTCATCTCGTTATTTGATTAAGGAATATACGCCGGCCAGTGTAATGCAAGATTCGGGCGCGGCGTAGGAGAATGCACCGGCAGCTGCCTGCCGGCCGGGTTCAGCGCAGCCGTTCGCTGAGCCAGTCGTGGATATCGGCAAGCTCGGCCACGGCCACTTCATGCTCCATCGGGTACTCCTGCCAGCGCGCGGCGACGTTCCATTGGCTCAGGTACTCGAAGGCGGTGCGGCCCATCGACGGGATCACCACCGGGTCATGGATGCCGTGCAGGCACAGTGCAGGAGTGCGCTCCTGGCAGGCACTGAGTTGGTGCTCGGCGCTGAAGGTCGGGGCGTAGGTCGACAGGGCAATGACCCCGCCGAGCGCTTCCTGCCACTTTATATAGGCAGTGTGCAGCACTACCGCGCCGCCCTGGGAAAACCCGGCGAGGATGATCCGCGCCAAGCTGATGCCTTTGGCCTGCTCGGCCTTGATCAGCTGGATGATCTGCTCGGCGGACTCGTCCAACTGCGCTTCATCGATGGCGCGCGCCGGGGTCATGGCCTTGATGTCGTACCAGCTGGGCATGGCGTAGCCGCCATTGATGGTGACTGGGCGGGTCGGCGCCTGGGGCATGACGAAGCGCGTGCTGAGCAAACGTTCCTGAAGAAATTCGGCCACCGGTAGGAAGTCGTAACGGTCGGCACCCAGGCCATGCAACCAGATCACACAGGCGTCAGCGGTGGTTTGCGGTTCGATAATCAACGGGTTGGTCATAACTGCTCCGAATTTGTGCGCGTGTACGTATTAGGTGCATTAAAAAAAGGCAGGGGTAGCGAATGCCTTAACAAGATGTCGCAACTGTACAACTTTTCCTACTTGACGACCGCTTAAACGCTTAAGCCGGCAACTGTGGTACGCGCCTTGCTATGGATCTACCGATGCGAAGGGATTAACCGGCGACGGTAACACCCCTCGTTTGGATCAAAGGCTGTCACAGAACAGCTCATTGCACCACGTGACCCAAAAACAAGCCAACAGGGGTCGGATGCGCCTCATAAGGGTGCGGTGCAATTCCGGCTCGACACAACAAGAGCGATTTGGAGGTTGTAGATGAAGATGTTGAAAACCACGCTGGCAGTCCTGACCGCTGCCGCCGCGCTGGGTGCAACCAGTTTTGCCCAAGCCGGCGCTACGCTGGATGCGGTAAAGAAAAAGGGCTTCGTCCAGTGTGGCGTGAGCGATGGCCTGCCGGGTTTCTCGGTACCTGACGCCAAGGGCAACATTGTCGGCATCGATGCCGATGTGTGCCGTGCGGTAGCCGCTGCAGTGTTCGGCGATGCCACCAAGGTCAAGTTCAGCCAGCTCAACGCCAAGGAGCGCTTCACTGCGCTGCAGTCCGGCGAAGTCGATGTACTCTCGCGCAACACCACCTGGACCAGCTCGCGTGATGCTGGCATGGGCCTGGTCTTCGCTGGCGTGACCTACTACGACGGCATCGGCTTCCTGGTCAACAAGAAGCTCGGTGTTTCCAGCGCCAAGGAGCTCGACGGCGCGACCGTCTGCATCCAGGCAGGCACCACCACCGAACTGAACGTCTCCGACTACTTCCGCGCCAATGGCCTGAAGTACACCCCGATCACCTTCGACACCTCCGACGAGAGCGCCAAGTCGCTGGAATCGGGCCGTTGCGACGTGCTCACCTCGGACAAGTCGCAGCTCTACGCACAACGCTCCAAGCTGGCAGCACCGGCCGACTACGTGGTACTCCCGGAGACCATCTCCAAGGAGCCACTGGGCCCTGTCGTGCGTAAAGGTGATGAAGAGTGGTTCAGCATCGTCAAGTGGACCCTGTTCGCCATGCTCAATGCCGAAGAAGCCGGCCTCACCTCGAAAAACGTCGAGGCTGAAGCCAAATCCGGCAAGAACCCGGACAACGCCCGCCTGCTCGGCGCTGACGGCGAATACGGCAAAGACCTCAAGTTGCCCAAGGACTGGGTGGTACAGATCGTCAAGCAAGTGGGTAACTACGGCGAAGTGTTCGAGAAGAACCTTGGCAAGAGCACCCCGCTGCAGATCGATCGTGGCCTGAATGCCCTGTGGAACAACGGCGGCATCCAGTACGCACCACCGGTGCGCTGATGGCTGCACCTGCGGCGGCATCCTGCCGCCGCAGGCTGTTCTGATCCCTTTTTTCCGGGGCACTTCATGCAAAATCAAATCGGCGCACCCAAGGGCTTTTCCCTTAGTGATCCACGTGTGCGCGCGTGGCTGTTCCAGATCCTCACGGTGGTCTGCGTGGTCGGTCTGGGCTGGTACCTGATCCACAACACCCAAACCAACATGCAGCACCGGGGCATCACCTCGGGCTTCGACTTTCTCGAGCGCAGTGCTGGCTTCGGCATTGCCCAGCACCTGATCGACTACACCGAAGCGGACACCTACTCGCGGGTGTTGCTGGTCGGCCTGCTCAACACCTTGCTGGCGAGTGTCATCGGTATCGTCCTGGCAACCTTGATCGGCTTTACCGTGGGGGTCGGCCGCCTGTCCTCCAACTGGGTGGTCTACAAGCTGGCTACGGTCTACGTCGAGACCTTCCGCAACATTCCGCCACTGCTGCAGATCCTGTTCTGGTACTTCGCGGTGTTCACTGCGTTGCCTGGGCCGCGCGGCAGCATCAATATCGATGACCTGTTCTTTATCAGTAGCCGCGGCGTGAACATGCCGGGCGCGTCGATGGCCGATGGCTTCTGGCCGTTTGTGGCTTCGCTGGTGGTCGCCATTGTCGCTGTGGTGCTGATGGTGCGCCAGGCCAACAAGCGCTTCGAGCTAACCGGGCAACCGTTCCACAAGTTCTGGGTCGGCCTGGCGCTGATGGTCGGCATTCCGGCCATGTGCGTGCTGCTGTTCGGCAACCCGCTGCAGTGGGAAGTGCCGCAGCTCAAAGGCTTCAACTTTGCCGGTGGCTGGGTGCTGATCCCCGAGTTCATGGCACTGACCTTGGCGCTGTCGATCTATACCGCTGCGTTTATTGCCGAAATCGTGCGTGCCGGCATCCGCTCGGTCAGCCACGGCCAGACCGAAGCGGCCCGTTCGCTGGGGCTGCGCGAAGGCCCGACGCTGCGCAAGGTGATCATTCCCCAGGCGCTGCGGGTGATCATTCCACCGTTGACCAGCCAGTACCTCAACCTGACCAAGAACTCCTCACTGGCAGCCGTTATCGGCTACCCGGAACTGGTCTCGCTGTTTGCCGGCACCGTACTCAACCAGACCGGCCAGTCGGTCGAGGTCATGGCGATCACCATGGCGGTTTATCTGACGATCAGCATCAGTATCTCGTTGCTGATGAACTGGTACAACAAGCGCATTGCGCTGATCGAGCGGTAGGAGTCGCGCATGAACGCCCATGTTTTCAAACCTGATATGCCACCACCGGTGAAAACCGTTGGTGTGGTGGCCTGGATGCGCGCCAACCTGTTCTCCAGCTGGATCAACACGCTGCTGACCTTCTTTGCCATCTACCTGGTCTGGCTGGCCGTGCCGCCGCTGCTGCAGTGGGCGTTCATCGACGCCAACTGGACCGGCACTACCCGCGCCGACTGCACCAAGGAGGGCGCCTGCTGGGTGTTCGTCCAGCAGCGCTTCGGCCAGTTCATGTATGGCTATTACCCGAGCGATCTGCGCTGGCGCGTCGACCTGACCGTGTGGCTGGGCGTGATCGGCGCTGCGCCGCTGTTCATCCGCCGCTTCCCGCGCAAGGTGGCCTACGGCATTGGCTACCTGCTGGTCTACCCGACCGTGGCGTACTTCCTGCTGCATGGCGGCAGCTTTGGCCTGAGCCAGGTACCGACCTCGCAGTGGGGCGGGCTGATGCTGACCCTGGTGATCGCTACCGTCGGTATCGCCGCGGCATTGCCGTTGGGGATTCTGCTGGCACTTGGGCGGCGCTCGCGGATGCCGGTGATCAAGTCGGTGTCGGTGACCTTCATCGAGTTCTGGCGCGGTATTCCGCTGATCACCGTGCTGTTCATGTCTTCGGTGATGCTGCCGTTGTTCATGCCAGAAGGCATGAGCTTCGACAAGCTGCTGCGGGCGATGATCTTCGTCATCCTGTTCGAGTCGGCGTACATCGCCGAGGTGGTACGCGGTGGCTTGCAGGCCATCCCCAAAGGCCAGTACGAAGCCGCGTCGGCGATGGGCCTGGGTTACTGGCGCTCGATGGGCCTGGTGATCCTGCCGCAGGCCTTGAAGCTGGTCATTCCGGGCATCGTCAACACCTTCATTGCCCTGTTCAAGGACACCAGCCTGGTGATCATCATCGGCCTGTTCGACCTGCTCAACAGCGTGCGCCAAGCGACGGCAGACCCGGCCTGGTTGGGTATGGCGACCGAGGGCTATGTGTTTGCCGCCCTGGTTTACTGGATTTTCTGTTTCGGTATGTCCCGCTACTCCATGCACCTGGAGCGCAAGCTGGACACTGGCCACAAGCGTTAGGAGTTTCAAGATGAGTGAAGCGATCAAGCAGCCTGCCGGCCCCGAAGGCATCATCCAGATGCAGGGCGTGAACAAGTGGTACGGCCAGTTCCATGTGCTCAAGGACATCAACCTGAACGTGCGTCAGGGCGAGCGGATCGTCTTGTGCGGGCCGTCCGGCTCGGGCAAGTCGACCACCATCCGTTGCCTCAACCGGCTCGAGGAGCATCAGCAAGGGCGCATCGTCGTTGACGGCGTCGAGCTGACCAACGACCTCAAGCAGATCGAAGCGATCCGCCGCGAAGTCGGCATGGTGTTTCAGCACTTCAACCTGTTCCCGCACCTGACCATTCTCGAGAACTGCACCCTGGCGCCGATGTGGGTGCGCAAGATGCCCAAGCGCAAGGCCGAGGAAATCGCCATGCACTATCTGGAGCGCGTGCGCATCCCGGAGCAGGCGCACAAGTTCCCTGGGCAGTTGTCGGGTGGTCAGCAGCAGCGAGTGGCAATTGCCCGAGCGCTGTGCATGAAGCCGAAGATCATGCTTTTCGATGAGCCGACCTCGGCGCTCGACCCGGAGATGGTCAAGGAGGTGCTCGACACCATGGTGGGCCTGGCCGAAGACGGCATGACCATGCTCTGCGTGACCCACGAGATGGGCTTTGCCCGCACCGTGGCCAACCGGGTGATCTTCATGGACAAGGGCGAGATCGTAGAGCAGGCGGCGCCGGATGACTTCTTCGACCGACCGCAGAGCGACCGGACCAAGTTGTTCCTCAGCCAGATCCTGCACTGATACAAAAAGGGGCCGCGATTGCGGCCCCTTTTGTTTTATTTCTCTTCGCTCGGCGCTACCGGCGCCGGCGGTGGGCGCAAGCCCACTTCGGCGATCAGCTTGAGCTGCTTGCCATTGCGCATCACCTCGATCGCCACCTTGTCGGTCGGCTTGATCCGCGCCACCTGGTTCATCGACTTGCGCCCATCGCCCGCCGGCTCGCCGTTGATGCTCAGGATCACATCACCCAACTGCAAGCCTGCGCGCTGCGCCGGGCCATCGCGGAAGATCCCCGCTACGACGATTCCCGGTTTGCCTTCGAGGCCAAACGATTCGGCCAATTCCTGGCTGAGTGGCTGCACCTCGATCCCCAGCCAGCCGCGAATCACCTGGCCGTGTTCGATGATCGACTTCATCACCTCAAGCGCCAATTTTACCGGGATGGCGAAGCCGATACCCTGCGAACCGCCGGACTTGGAGAAGATCGCCGTGTTGATACCGACCAGGTTGCCATTGGCGTCGACCAGCGCACCCCCGGAGTTGCCGGGGTTGATCGCCGCATCGGTCTGGATGAAGTCTTCGTAGTTGTTCAGGCCCAGCTGGTTACGCCCGGTGGCGCTGATGATGCCCATGGTCACCGTCTGGCCAACCCCGAACGGGTTGCCGATGGCCAGCGAAACGTCGCCGATGTGGATAGTGTCGGAGCGGCCGATGGTAATCGCCGGCAGGTTCTTCAGGTCGATCTTGAGCACCGCCAGGTCGGTTTCCGGGTCGCTGCCGATCACTCGGGCCAAGGTCTCGCGGCCGTCCTTGAGGGCGACCACGATCTGGTCGGCACCACTGGTGACGTGGTTGTTGGTCAGCAGGTAGCCTTCGGGGCTCATGAGCACCGCCGAACCCAGGCTCGATTCCCAGCGCCGTTGCTTGGGCAGGTTGTCACCGAAGAAGCGGCGGAACTGCGGGTCTTCGAATAGCGGGTGGGCACTCTTGTTGACCACTTTGGTGGTGTACAGGTTGACCACCGCTGGCGCCGCCAGAGTGACGGCGTCGGCGTACGACACCGGGCCCTGCATGATCCGCGTGGTCTGCGGCGCCTGCTGCAGGTTGACGTCCTGGCTGGGCAGGCCGACCCACTCGGGAAAGCGCTGGATGACCAGCATGGCGATCAATATACCGGTAAGCAGTGGCCAGCCAAAGTAACGCAGAACCTTGAGCATCGAATCAATCCTGGAGTAGGGCAGGGCCGTCGCAGAGCGGCCCGGGGAGGCGCGCGCGATGATACACCTGAACACGGCGCACGGCGACGGCCACTGCGGCGCATCGTCGGCGTGCTTTTGGCGGGCGCCTGCCAGCGGTATCCGCAGCGCCGGCGACAGCTCATAATGGCCGCCATTATAGGGCCTTGCGCCCCGCCTACATGCCACTGCGAGGAGATTTTTCATGGCCGTCGCCCTCACCACGCTGGTCACCGAAGCCGAACGCTATCTGAACAGCGCGCGGATCCAGGATTACTGCCCCAATGGGCTGCAAGTCGAGGGTCGGCCCCAGGTCAGCCGCATCGTCAGCGGCGTAACTGCAAGCCAGGCATTGCTTGATGCGGCAGTAGAAGCCGAGGCTGATCTGGTGCTGGTGCACCATGGTTACTTCTGGAAAGGCGAAGACCCGTGCATCATCGGGATCAAACAACGTCGCCTGAAGACGCTGCTCAAGCATGAAATCAGCCTGCTGGCGTTCCATCTGCCGCTGGATGTGCACCCCGAGGTTGGCAACAACGTGCAACTGGCGCATCAGTTGGGCATCACCGTCGAAGGCCCGCTGGACCCAAACAATCCCAAGGTGGTAGGCATGCTCGGCTCACTCGACGAGCCAGTCTCGGCGCGTGATTTCGCCCGCCGCGTGCAAGAGGTGCTGGGTCGCGAGCCGTTGCTGATCGAAGGCGAGCAACTGGTGCGGCGGATCGGTTGGTGCACCGGCGGCGGTCAGGGCTACATCGACACGGCGATTGCCCAGGGCGTCGACCTGTTCATCAGTGGCGAGGCCTCCGAGCAGACCTTTCACAGCGCCCGCGAAAACGGCATCAGCTTCATCGCTGCCGGCCACCACGCTACCGAGCGCTATGGCGTGCAGGCGCTGGGTGACTATCTGGCCCGGCGCTTTGCCGTCGAGCACCTGTTCATCGACTGCCCGAATCCGATCTGAGCGCCAGATTGCGTGCTCCTACACCTGCTGAAGCCCCAAACCGGCAGTCATATGGTTAGACCGTTTCGATCTAGCTGCCTGCCTAAATAGAAGCAGTCGCTGTGCTAAAGTGGCTCGCTCGAACACGGCCCGCTGGCCGTTCATAAGATCGTTTTACGTGAGTAGCCATGGTCGACAAACTGACGCACTTGAAACAGCTGGAGGCGGAAAGCATCCACATCATCCGCGAGGTGGCCGCCGAGTTCGACAACCCGGTGATGCTCTACTCGATCGGTAAAGACTCTGCCGTGATGCTGCACCTGGCGCGCAAGGCCTTCTTCCCGGGCAAGCTGCCGTTTCCGGTGATGCACGTCGATACCCAGTGGAAATTCCAGGAGATGTACAGCTTCCGCGACAAGATGGTCGAGGAAATGGGCCTGGAGTTGATCACCCACGTCAACCCGGAAGGGGTGGCGCAGGGCATCAACCCATTCACCCATGGCAGCTCCAAGCACACCGACATCATGAAGACCCAGGGCCTCAAGCAGGCACTGGACAAGTACGGCTTCGATGCCGCCTTCGGTGGTGCGCGCCGCGACGAGGAGAAATCCCGGGCCAAGGAACGGGTCTACTCGTTCCGCGACAGCAAGCACCGCTGGGACCCGAAAAACCAGCGCCCTGAGCTGTGGAATATCTACAACGGCAAGGTCAACAAAGGCGAGTCGATCCGCGTCTTCCCGCTGTCGAACTGGACCGAGCTGGACATCTGGCAGTACATCTACCTTGAAGGCATCCCGATCGTGCCGCTGTACTTCGCCGCCGAGCGTGAAGTCATCGAGAAGAACGGCACCCTGATCATGATCGACGACGAGCGCATTCTCGAGCACCTCTCCGAGGAAGAGAAAGCCCGCATCGTCAAGAAGAAGGTGCGCTTCCGTACCCTTGGCTGCTACCCGTTGACGGGTGCGGTGGAGTCGGATGCCGACAGCCTGACCGACATCATCCAGGAGATGCTCCTGACGCGCACTTCCGAGCGTCAGGGCCGGGTCATCGACCACGATGGCGCAGGCTCCATGGAAGACAAAAAACGCCAGGGCTACTTCTAATTTTCAGGGTTACTCCATGTCGCATCAATCCGATTTGATCAGCGAAGACATCGTCGCTTATCTGGCTCAGCACGAGCGCAAAGAACTGCTGCGGTTCCTTACCTGCGGCAACGTCGATGACGGCAAGAGCACCCTGATCGGGCGCCTGCTGCACGACTCGAAAATGATCTACGAGGACCACCTCGAGGCCATTACCCGCGACTCGAAAAAGTCCGGCACCACGGGCGAAGAAGTCGACCTGGCATTGCTGGTCGATGGCCTCCAGGCCGAGCGCGAGCAGGGCATCACTATCGATGTCGCCTACCGCTACTTCTCTACCGCCAAGCGCAAGTTCATCATCGCCGACACCCCGGGCCATGAGCAGTACACCCGCAACATGGCCACCGGTGCGTCGACCTGCGACCTGGCGATCATCCTCGTCGATGCCCGCTACGGCGTGCAGACCCAGACCCGTCGGCACAGCTACATCGCCTCGCTGCTGGGCATCAAGCACATCGTCGTTGCGGTCAACAAGATGGACCTCAAAGGCTTCGATGAGCAGCTGTTCGAGTCGATCAAGGCTGATTACCTGCAGTTTGCGCAGGCCATCGACCTGACCCCGAGCAGCCTGCACTTCGTGCCGATGTCTGCGCTCAAGGGCGACAACGTGGTCAATCGCAGCGAGCGTTCGCCGTGGTACAGCGGCCAGACCTTGATGGAAATCCTCGAGACCGTCGAAGTCGCTGCCGACCGCAACTTCACCGACCTGCGTTTCCCGGTGCAGTACGTCAACCGGCCCAACCTGAACTTCCGTGGCTTTGCCGGCACCCTCGCCAGCGGCGTGGTGCACAAGGGCGACGAGATCGTCGTACTGCCGTCGGGCAAGAGCAGCCGGGTCAAATCCATCGTCACCTATGAAGGTGAACTTGAGCACGCTGGCCCAGGCCAGGCCGTGACCCTGACCATGGAAGACGAGATCGACATCTCTCGTGGCGACCTGCTGGTGCATGCCGACAACGTGCCGCCGGTGACCGACCAGTTCGACGCCATGCTCGTGTGGATGGCCGAAGAGCCGATGCTGCCGGGCAAGAAGTACGACATCAAGCGCGCCACCAGCTACGTGCCGGGCTCGATCGCCAGCATCACCCACAGGGTCGATGTGAACACCCTCGACAAGGGCGCGGCCAGTTCGCTGCAGTTGAACGAGATCGGCCGGGTCAAGGTCAGCCTCGACTCCGCCATCGCGCTGGACGGCTACGACAGCAACCGCACTACGGGCGCGTTCATCGTCATTGACCGCCTGACCAACGGCACCGTTGGTGCCGGCATGATCATCGCACCGCCGGTACTGCCGCACGGCAGCACTGGTCAGCATGGCAAGCAGGCCCACGTCACTACCGAAGAGCGCGCTCTGCGCTTTGGTCAGCAGCCAGCCACCGTGCTGTTCAGCGGCCTGTCCGGCGCTGGCAAGAGCACCCTGGCCTACGCCGTGGAGCGCAAGCTGTTCGACATGGGCCGGGCGGTCTACGTGCTCGATGGCCAGAACCTGCGCCATGACCTGAACAAGGGCCTGCCACAGGACCGCGCCGGGCGCACCGAGAACTGGCGCCGCGCCGCGCATGTCGCGCGTCAGTTCAACGAAGCCGGCATGTTGACCCTGGCTGCGTTCGTCGCACCGGATGCCGAAGGCCGCGAACAGGCCAAGGCGCTGATCGGCAAGGACCGCTTGATCACGGTGTACGTGCAGGCTTCGCCACTGGCGTGCCGCGAGCGTGATCCACAAGGTCTGTATGCCGCTGGTGGCGACAACATTCCGGGTGACAGCTTCCCGTTCGATGTGCCGCTGGATGCAGATCTGGTGATCGATACGCAGAGCAGCAGCGTCGAAGACGGCGTCAAGCAGGTGCTGGAAGTGTTGCGTCAGCGTGGTGCTATCTAAGGCCCGTTGAGGTAATTGAAGAACCCCGCCTCGGCGGGGTTTTTTGTTTTTGCGGCTGATCGAATCAAGGCCAGCAAGCGCATGCCACAGGCCTTTGCAGCGCCTTTGGGATATGCACTCTGCCCGTACCGCACGAGTCTGAGGCGTGCGTGGATGCTTCAGGAGGGCTTGAAGCCGTCCTTTCCATTTGCAATGCGCCATTCTCGGATGATCTCGAGGATCTGTTCCGGTTTACTCAGCTCGTCAGACGCTGCCCAGTAAATCAGATCAGTTCCAGCTGGGTGCTCTGTGATGCTTTCGAAGTGCTCAAGCAACGGAACTAATATTTCGTCCTCCTCATCCTCATTTGCCCGGTTGATTTCATGAAGCAACTCCAGGAAATTCTGCTCGGTGTACTCACAGAGGTGGTTCTTGAGAATCATGGCCTACTCTCGTAGTGAACAGCGCAGTGCGTGTGTGGAGTTACGATTCCTAGGCTCTGTACGAAAAGAGATGTCGCAAACACCGCATGGAACAAGCCAGCGAGACCATAGCGGTATAGCTTTTCGCGAGCTTGTCGAAGCGCGTCACGATGCGTCGGTTCTCTTTCAGCCAGCCA